>Ga0111538_10002564_pt1 | contig 25524 bp, 27 predicted proteins | sample SoiMethybrSBSTD1_FD_79669 | JGI IMG/M metagenome (GOLD analysis project Ga0111538, IMG submission 79669) | Bulk soil microbial communities from a Populus tree surrounding site in Tennessee, USA - Soil MetaG P. TD hybrid SBSTD1 (version 2)... | ecosystem: Environmental > Terrestrial > Soil >...
CACGGGCGTGCGCGGCGCGTTTCGGTGGGCGAACGGACAGGCGGGCGAGCTGATAAGCGATTCCTTCACCCTGGTCCGGGCGCGATAGCCGGCCCAACCGTTCCGGTTCACAAATTGAACTTGCCTCCGGGTCGCGGGCATCGCACGTTCGAGTCATGACCGTGTATGGACAATTCTGCCCGGTAGCGTTAGGCGCTGAAGTGTTCGCGGAACGGTGGACGCCGCTCATCCTCCGCGAACTGCTCTACGGGGCGCGCCGGTTCAGCGACATTCAGCGCGGCGTGCCGAGGATCTCGCGCAACCTTCTCGCCCAGCGCCTCGTGGACCTGCAGCGACACGGGATCATCGAGCGGTTCGCCGTGACGTCAGGACGCGGTCATGAGTACCGCCTGACCGAGGCCGGCCTGGGACTTCGTCCTGTGATCGACGCGCTCGGCACCTGGGGCTACAAGTGGGCGAGTCAGGACGTTACCGACGAACACCTTGATCCTGACTTCCTCATGTGGACGCTCCGCCGGATGGTGCGCCTGGACAGTCTTCCCGATGAACGCGTGGTCGTCGGGTTCCGGTTCCGCGGGCTGCCGAAGGCACAGTACTGGCTCGTGCTGAAGCGGCCAGAGGTCGACCTCTGCGCCATCGACCCTGGATACGAAGTCGGGGTCGATGTGCTCGCCGACGTGGGAGCGCTCGCTCGCGTCTGCCTCGGCCACGCCGATTTCCTGCGCACGGTGAAGTCCGGAGCCATCGAGGTGATCGGAGCCCCGCGACACCGCCGCGCGTTAGGCGAGTGGCTGGGGGTCACCCGCTTCGCCGCGATGGCGAGCGCCTGACGGTTCATTTCCTGCACTGTCCGAGGAGCCGGCGGTTCCGTTAACGTCGCCTGCACATCCCGTGAAAGGAGTGCCGATGCCGACGCGGCCTGAAAACCACAGAACAATCCGGATGGTCACTGCGTTACACGGACTCGCGTTCCTGGCGTGCGCATCCGGGGAACTCGAGGCCACCCCGCAGGACACCGTCTCCCGGGCCGCGGTGCGTGCGATGGCGGCATGGAATACCATCGCCTTGCGCACCACGCTCACAACAACGATCAACCCGCCACGGGAGACTCGCGCGTTGGCGATGATGTCCATCGCGGTGTTCGACGCCGTGAACGCGATCACCGGGCGCTACGAAACATTCGCCCTGCGCGTCGTCGCCGATCGCTCGGCGTCACCTGAGGCAGCGGTGAGCGCGGCGTCGCATCACGTGCTGGCGGCGTTGTATCCGTCGGCGGCGGCGTCACTGGAAGCATCGTACGACTCGGCGCTGGCAGGCATCCCGGCGGGACCGGCGAAGGGCGCCGGGATCGCGGCTGGTGAAGCCGCGGCCAAGGCGGTGCTTGCGATGCGCGAGCGCGACCCCGCTTCCGACCGATCGTCGTACCGAGTGGGAAGCGGCGTCGGGGTCTGGGTGCCGACACCACCGGCCTTCAGCGCTGCGCTGGAATCCGGGTGGGGCAAGGTGGCGCCCTTCGTGCTCGATTCGGGCTCCCAGTACCGGCCCGCCGCCCCGCCTCGACCCGGGAGCACGACGTACGTCCGGGATTACGCGGAGGTAGTCACGTTAGGCTCTGCCCGGAGTGCGACTCGCACGGCCGCGCAGACCGAAACCGCGCACTTCTGGATGGCAACCGCGCCGCAGCTCTGGAACCAGCTCGTTCGCCAGCTGACCGTCGCACGCGAGATGGACGCCGCATCGGCGGCCCGAGCCTATCTCCTCCTGAACGTGGCCGGCGCCGACGCGGCCATCGCCTCGTGGGATGCGAAATTCGCGTACGGCCAATGGCGCCCGGTGACGGCGATCCGCAGTCTCGCCGACGACGGCAGCGTGTCAACGCAATCCGATACCGCCTGGCTCCCGCTGCTGGCCACGCCGCCGTTCCCCGATTATCCCGCGGGACACACCACGTACGGGGGCGCCGCCGAGCACGTGCTGAACGCCGTTTTTGGTGACAAGCCCGGTGGGCTCTCCCTAACGAGTCCGACGGCGGCTGGCTTGACACACCACTACGAGAGTTTTCACGAGATCGCCGAGGAAGTCGTGAACGCCCGGGTGTGGGCCGGCGTGCACTGGCGCACATCGTGTACGGCGGGAAGGGAGCTCGGCCGGCAGGTAGGAGCCCGGGTGCTCACCCGCGCCCCGAGGCAACGCGTGACTCCGTAACGGGAGAAGCCGGGGCGTTGACACGAATCGTGCAGAGACGAAGTTCTACCGGAGCATCTCGAAGGAAGGCGGCGATGACCCATCCGGTTCGGCTCGAACACGTTTCCAGTATCCCGCTCGCCGTCATCCGCCGGCAGGTGAAGTCGGCTGATCTCTCGCGAGTCGTGCCCGAAGGGTGTGGCATCGTGTGGGACGCGGTTCGTGCCCAGAATGGGCGCGGCGGGCGGCATGTCGCGGTTTACCTGGACGGAAGCATCCGGCTCGAGGTAGGCGTCGAGGTCGATGGTTCGTTCTCGGAGCAGGGCGAAGTCGTGAAATCAGCCACGCCCAGTGGCGTCGTTGCCACCGTTACGCACTTCGGCCCATACCACACACTCGGCGGAGCGCACGCAGCGATCCGGAACTGGTGCCTGGCAAACCACAAGCGCCTAACGGGTCCGAGCTGGGAGATCTATGGACACTGGCTGGATGAGTGGAACGGCGATCCATCGCGAATCCGCACGGACGTGTTCTACCAGTTGGAGGCGTAACAAAACGGCCCGCTATCAGGCGGGCCGTCTCATTCCGACGCGTCAGTCGCGGTTACCGCCTCCACCGCTGCGGCCCGGCCTTGGCAACGCCGTGGGCGGGATGAGGCCGTTGAGGCGCATGTAGTTCGCGATCTGGCTGTAGTGATCCGCCAGGTCCATGGCATGACCGAGCACCATGTTGGCGCGCCCCACGTTGCGAGTGTTGCCACCGAATGTGAGCTGCACCTGGTCGGCGAGCTTGGCGTCATCGAGTTGCCCGAGAGCCTGGTCGCAGTACGCGAAGGACGCCTTGAGCTTCGTGACGAGCTTTTCCTTTGCCCACGTCGCCTTCACTGAGTCGGCGGTGGTGGTGTCCTCCGCTGCCATGGTGGGTGGCAGGGGGCCAAACCGGGTACAGAAGAGATAGCTGTCGCTCGCCAGGTGCTGCGCGATGAAACCGATGGTGAGCTGCGCCGGCGTTGGCTTGTAGCTGAACTTCGATTCTGGGATGGAATCGAACGCTTGTGAAAGGCTGCGATGCAGCCCCCGGATCCTTCCGGCGAACGCCGCAGTGATCGGGTTTGCCGGCGGTCCGGCCGGAGTTTGTGCGGCGAGGCCCATCGGCAGTACCAGCGCCAGCAGTGCGACTTTTGACAGTTTCATTAGTGCTCCCACGTTGGCAGGGGATGTCGATAGTGCCTCCGCACATCGGGTCCCGCAACGGCTTGTGGGCCCACCCGAGCGTGTCGAGGGTCGGGCCGTTGAGGTTGATGACTTTCTGGCCGTCTGCCTGGGGGTGGCTTCGGGTCGGCGAATCCTCCACAACACGCTGGGCAAGCCCCCGTCACCTTCGCGGGCGGCGCTTTCGTACAGTGCAGTCGTCGTCAGCGGAGGATGGACGATGACGCGCAAGTTTCTCCTGGTGTGTGGCATCCTGTCGTCGGTGATGTACATCTTCATGGATGTCGTCAGCGGGCTGCGATACGACGGTTACAGCTTTGCCGCGCACACCGTCAGCGAATTGTCCGCGTTAGGCGCAACAACGCGGCCGCCGATGCTGCTGCTTGGGGCAGGCTACCAGGCGCTCGTCACGTTGTTCGCCATCGGCGTCTTCGCCTCGGCCCGGAGGAACCGCGACCTGCGAGTCGCCGGTGCCTTCCTGATGGCCTACGGGCTGATCGGGTTCACGGCGCCATTCTTCTCGATGCAGCAACGCGAGGTCATCGCTACCGCGGGGCCGATCCTGACCGATCGCCTGCACCTCGTGGCCACAGCCATCGCGGTTCTCCTCATGTTCACCGCGATCGCGTTTGCCTCGAAGGCTTATGGTCGTGCCTTCCGGCTCTATTCCATCGCGACGATCCTGGTCAGCTTTGCGTTCGGCACGCTCACCAGTCGTGCCGCGCCAAGGATGGAGGCTGGTCTCCCGACTCCATGGATCGGTATCACGGAGCGCATCTGCATCGGGGTGTTCCTGCTCTGGGTCGTGGTCTTTGCCGTGCTGCTCCTGCGGCGCACCGAAGAGCGGCCTATCGCGGCTTCACGAGCTGATCTCGCTGCATGAAGGCTCCTGATGCCTGCGTTGACGCTCATCCGGCTGGTTCACACCATCGTGTGGGCGTTCTTCGTTGCCGTCATCGTCGCCATTCCCGTCGCGGCGTGGCAGCGCAAGTTCGGCCTGTTCCTGTTCCTGGTCGCGGTTGTCCTGGTTGAAGTAGCCGTACTCGCGGCGAACGAACTTCGGTGCCCGCTCACGGGAGTCGCCGCACGATACACGACTGATCGTCGCGACAATTTCGACATCTACCTGCCGCTGCTCGTGGCGCGTTACAACAAGCAGGTGTTCGGGACGCTCTTTGTCGCAGGCTTGCTGTTCGGCCTCGTGCGCGCGCTTACCTGAACAGCGCCATTGCCCGCTTCACTACCTGCGCCACGCCCCAGAGCGCGGGAATCGCGACCACGAGCCAGGTCAACAGGACGCGAATCCTCTCCGCCCTGTCGATGCCTTCACGCGATTCGCTCATGCGCCCGTCCGCCGGAACTCGTGAGGAATCTGCACTTCGGTCGTGTAGTGGTACTGCGGGTCCACGTTGCCCACGAGCCAGTTGGCGATGAACCCGACGACCAGCAGCGATCCCATGAGGTACATCGTGAACGAATACGCGCCTGACGCGGGAACGCCGCGCCTGATCTGGTACTCGCGGATGTAGTTCACCAGCACCGGGCCCGCCACGCCGGCCAGCGACCAGGCGGTCAGCAGTCGTCCGTGGATGGCACCGACGTGCATGACGCCGAACCGGTCGCGCAGGTACGCCGGGATCGTCGCGAAGCCGCCGCCATACATGCTCATGATCAGCACGTAGAAGAGCACGAACAGCACGACGCTTCCAGCCCGCCCCGTCGCCGGCACCGACGCGTACAGCGCGGCGCCTAACGCAAAGTAGATCATGTAAGTCGGCTTGCGCCCGATCCGGTCGGAGAGCGACGACCAGATGAACCGCCCCGCCATGTTGGCGAGGCTCAGCAGGCCGACGAATCCCGCCGCCGCGGACGCGTCGATGCGCCCGGTGAAGGTCTCCTGGATCATGGGCGACGCCTGCCCGAGCACGCCGATGCCGGCCGTCACGTTGAGGCACAGCACAACCCACAGCAGCCAGAAGGGCGTCGTCCGGATCGCCTGGTCCACGTGCACGTCAGGCGCCGCGACGCGCCTGGCGGAAACGTGCGAGGGATCCCAACCGGCGGGCCGCCACCCTGGCGCGGGCAAACGCACCGTCATCACGCCGATCATCATGAAAAGGAAATACAACACACCCATCGCCGCGAATGCCTGCGCGACGCCGGGAGACGAGTCACTCTTGAAGAAATTCATCAGCAGCACCGCCAGCGGCGCCCCCACCATCGCGCCGCCGCCGAATCCCATGATGGCCATCCCGGTCGCCATGCCCGGACGATCCGGGAACCAGCGAATCAGCGTCGAGACGGGCGAGATGTACCCAAGGCCAAGTCCGATGCCGCCCAGGACCCCGTAGCCGAGGTACACGATCCAGATCTTGTGCAGCGCCACGCCCAGCGACGCGATGAGGAATCCGCCGCCGAAACACGCCGCCGATGCGAACATCGCTTTTCGTGGTCCGGCATCTTCCAGCCAGCGCCCGAAGGTGAATGCCGAGAGGCCGAGGAAGACGATGGCGACGCTGAAGATCCAGCCAATCGTTGTAAGCGGCCAATCACCCGGCGCCGACTCGGTCCTGCCGATCAGCCGCGAAAGCGGCAGATTGAAGACGCTGAACGCGTACACCTGGCCGATGCACAGGTGGATTGCGAGTGCGGCTGGCGGCACACGCCACCGGCTGAACCCGAGAGGCGCGATCAGCCTCGACTTGTCGAAGTACGCTGGTAGAAGGCCCACGAGTCAGCTCCGTCGATGGGCCAATGTGCGCCACGGTTCCGAAGGCCGAAAGAGCACCTGAATGAATCGAGAACGATGCCGGTAAACGGTGAGGACTGACATGTCGCGGCTGCAGGTGATCCAGGGAGACATCGTCACGCAGCATGTTGACGCGATCGTCAACGCGGCCAATGAGCGCATGCTCGGCGGCGGCGGTGTCGATGGCGCGATTCATCGCGCCGCCGGTCCTGGCCTGATCGAGGCGTGCCGAGCGATCCCCGAGGTCCGGCCGGGCGTTCGTTGTCCCACGGGCGAGTCGCGCATAACGGCGGCATTCCGGCTTCCGTCGCGATTCGTAATACACACCGTGGGTCCGGTCTGGCGCGGTGGCGGCTACGGAGAAGACGACCTGCTCGCGTCATGTTATCGAAGCGCATTACTGCTTGCCCAGGAGCATGACTGCCATTCGATCGCTTTTCCTGCGATCAGTACCGGCGCGTACCTGTTTCCCGAGGAGCTCGCGTCGCGAATCGCGGTCGCCGAGACCGTGCAGTTCCTGGAGGAGAAGGCGGGGCTCGAGAGCGTGATCTTCGTGGCGTGGTCGCCCGACTCGGCCGACGTGCTCCGCGACTCCGTGTCGCGCGGCGCGCGGTACCGGTAACGGCCAGATGGGAGATGGGAGACCTGAGATCACCTGCAACTGCCGATTTCCACTGAATTCAGTGGCAATCAGATTGCCGCGTCTCCCTTCTCTCATCTCGAGAGAACTCTTCGCCTAACGACCATTCAGCGGATTGTTGCCAGGGCGACGTAGAGCTCACCGCCGTACTCGGACGGTCGCGTCGACGTTTTCACTGGATCGGTGAGGCCCACCGACACGCATAACGCGGGCAGCTTGTCGGCGTCGATGGGGTACGGCACCCAGGGATTGGCCGGTCGCCGGTCGTACTCGACGAACACGACTTGTCCCCCCGGGCCGAGCCACTTCACGAGTCGCGCGAGGACGATGCGTGGGTCGCGCACGTAGTGCAGGGAGTTGGCGAACAGCATCCCGTCCAACGGCCTCGCTTCGGGAAGTTCGAAGCTCCCGGTGAAGTCCGCGGTCAGGGTGGTGATTCCCGGGCGATTGCGGTCGCGTGCGGCGCGCTGCTCGAGCTCACGCAGAGCCCCCTTGTCCCGATCCACGGCGAAGATGTGCGCGTCCGGCCCAAGGATGCGCGCCAGGGCCAGCGTGAACGTCCCATCTCCGGCGCCGGCATCCATCCACGTTCCGCCGGCGCCGGCGGGCACCGCATCCTCGAGCAGTTCGACTGCTTCGCCGATTACCATCGCACCTCCTTCCGGGGGGCTTCATCCGGCCGCTGCATTGTGCGTGTTTTTTTGGATGCCATCCACCATCGAATTAGGCATCGACACCTTCGGCGACATCACGCGTGGCGCCGACGGCCAACCGAAGCAGCACGCCCAGGTCATTCGTGACGTCATTGAGGAAGCCGTGCTGGCCGACGAGCTTGGCGTCGACTTTTTCGGCGTCGGCGAGCACCACCGGCCCGACTTCGCCATTTCGGCGCCGGAAGCGCTGTTGGCCGCGATTGGCGGCAGGACGCGCCGGATAAAGCTTGGCTCCGCCGTGACGGTGCTGAGCTCGGACGACCCCATACGCGTCTTCGAGCGATTCGCGACAATCGACGCGGCGTCGAACGGTCGCGCTGAGGTCATCCTCGGCCGCGGTTCTTTCACCGAGTCGTTCCCGCTCTTTGGCTATTCACTCGACCAGTACGAAACGCTGTTCGAGGAGAAGCTGGCGCTGTTCGTCGAGCTGCTGGAGTACAACCGCACGGGGAAGCCGGTGACGTGGAGCGGCACGACGCGTACTCCGCTCGTCAGGCAGCGCGTGTTCCCGACCACGGGGACGGGCAGGCTCTCGACCTGGATCGGCGTCGGCGGCAGCCCGGAATCGGTGGTGCGCGCCGCGCGGTATTCGCTGCCGCTCACGCTGGCGATCATCGGCGGCGATCCACGCCGGTTCGCGCCATTCATCGCGCTGTATCATCGGGCGCTGGACAAGATGGGCGCCCCACGCCTTCCCGTAGGCGTGCACTCGCCCGGCCATATCGCTGACACGGATGCAAAGGCGCGAGAGGAGCTCTGGGGGCCTTATCGGGAGATGCGGGATCGGATCGGCGCTGAACGAGGCTGGCCGCCGATGAATGAGGCAGAATTCGAACGGGAGATCGAGGCCGGGTCACTCTACGTCGGGGCGCCGGAAACGGTGGCAAACAGGATAGCGGCGACGATGAAGGCCCTCGGCGTCTCGCGTTTCGACATGAAATACAGCCACGGCACGCTTGCCCACGAGAAACTGAAGCGTAGCATCGAGCTGTATGGCCGCGAGGTGATGCCGCGCGTGCGCGAGCTGCTAACCGATTGAGCTGAGAGGATTCCGAAGATGACGAGCGTCGTAGCGTCGATCCGCGGAGAATTTCTTCGCTACAAGGCCCTGGCGGAAGCCACGATCGGGCAGGTGGACGAATCAGACCTGTCGGCGAAACAGGCCAGTGTGGCGAATTCCATCGCCACCATCTGCTGGCACGTTTCCGGAAATCTCGATTCGCGCTTCACCGAGTTCCTGACGAGTGATGGCGAAAAGCCGTGGCGCGAGCGAGAGGAGGAGTTTCGCGCTCGTACCGTGACGCGCGAGGAACTCCTCGCCAAGTGGGGTCGAGGCTGGGATGTGCTGATGCAGGCGCTTGATGAGCTTTCTGATGATGACCTGCAGCGGTCAGTAATGATTCGTCGCCAGTCGTTCACGGTCGTGGAGGCGCTGCATCGTTCGCTCTCGCATGTCTCGTATCACGTCGGCCAGATCGTGTACATCGGAAAGTCGTTGCGAGGCGAGGACTGGCGATACCTCACCATTCCTCCAGGGCAGTCAGACGCATACAACCAGGCTCCGGGCAATGATGGCGCTGTGGCGTTCGCGCAGACGCTCGCCGATCGACAGAAATCCTCGCACGAGCCTGGCCAATGAAACACTTCAAGTACGAGCCACGAAGAGAACGCCCCCTTTCACGCAGGCGCTTCGTGAGGCGCCTGCTCTCGCACTTTGGGCTGGCATGCGTCGTCATGGCCGTGGCCCTGACTTTTGGCATGTGGGGTTACGAGCACTTCGAACACCTGTCCGCCACTGACGCTTTCCTGAACGCGGCGATGCTGCTGGGCGGCATGGGCCCCGTGAATGACCCGATCTCGGAAGGTGGCAAACTTTTCGCGGGCAGTTACGCGCTCTTCGCTGGGCTCATTTTCCTGGTCCTGGCGGGCATCATGGTTGGCCCTGTTGCACACCGGGTGCTGCACCTGTTCCACTGGGACCCGGACGTCTGAGTGATGTGTGATGTGTGATGAGACCGATGGCATTGATCCGGCTCGCCCTCATCGCCTTCCTCTGCGGCTGTTCAGGTGAAGCAGCGCGACAGGACTGGCTCGGGAAAGCAGGTACTCGATTCTGTATACGGGACCGGCGACCGTGACTTCAAACGTTAGGCAGGTATCATGATCAACGGGGCACATGTCATCATCTACAGCACGCAACCCGAGGCCGATCGCGCGCTGCTTCGTGATGTCTTCCGCCTTCCGCGCGTTGACGTGGGCGGTGGTTGGCTCATCTTCGGCTTGCCACCCGCCGAGGTGGCCGTGCATCCGTCCGAGGAAAACGACGTCCACGAGTTCTACTTCATGTGCGAAGACGTCGACGCGCTCGTCGCTGAGCTGACGAGTCGCAACATTGCCTGCACGCCTGTCGAGGATCAGGGCTGGGGGCTGATGACCCACATGCAGCTTCCCGGTGGCGGAAAGCTCGGGATCTACCAGGCGCGCCACGCTCGCCCGAAGCCGGTTCGGCCAAAGGCGAAGAGGGCGCCGGCGAAACGTTCGAAAAAACACACGGCGAGGCGACCAGCTGCCAGGCGAAAAGTCAGGCGTGGGGCTCGCTGAGGCGGTTACGTGGAGGTCTGTCGCGCACTCCGCGCTGCACCGTGACCCGCAAGCTTGAACGGCACTGAACCGATCGCGACCACCGTTATCCCGACCGCGATCGCGAACGCAATGAGACCGTAGCCCGCGGTGACCTGCTGGTCGACGAGGTAGTAGTTGCAGACGCGGACCGGCGCGACCACGTACATCCAGCCGACGACCGCCCACATCGGCAAGACGTTGGCCAGGACGAAACCCTTGCCGATGAAAGGCAGCTCGCGCCAGCTCAACACGACTGGCGCGCCAACGAAGAGCGGGACGGTCACGAACTTCAGCCATTCCATTGTGCCTGACGAGAGCGCGCCATCGAGCGCGCGCGGTACCATCCACCACGTGCTCACGACCAGCGCCAGCAACGTGCCCGTGAGGCCGAAGCGATTCCAGGTGGCGAGGGACTGACGCCAGGACCGTCGAAGCGCGACGGCGCCGATGCCGCCGGCAACGGCGAGCAGCGGGATCTGCACCAGCATGTGAAGGATCATCACGCCCTCGAGCGCCGCGCGCACGGGCGACAGCGCGAGGATCGCCACGATGGCTGCGGCAATCAGCGCCATGTCGTGGCACTCGCGCGTGCGAGGTCAGCCGGTGACGCATCCGCATCCAGCACGCGCGCCAGCCGTCCTTCCGCGTCCAGCACGTGAACCGCCGCGTTATGCTGAAAGCCGCCGGCACCGTCCGGGATCACGACGATGCCGAACGCGCGCAGGAGCTCCGGGAGGTCTCTCGGATCACGAACTCGCGCGATACGCCAACTCCCGCCGCCGGCGCCGTAATGCGTGGCGTACTCCATCAAACGCGGCGTTGAGTCGCCATCGACGTCGAAGCTGATACTGACAAGGTTCACATTCGCCAGCGGCCCCGATCGTTCTGTGTTGAAGCGCTGCATGCCCGCGCTGAGCAGCGTGCATAACGACTGGCAACGCGTATAGATGAACTCGACGGCAACCGGTGCTCCGCGAAGCTGGGCGAGGGTGAACGCGTGGCCGTCCTGGTCCTCGAGCATTGCGTCCGGAATGGTGCGCGGGTCTCGCGCGATCGACAGCCGGCGCGCCTGTTCAGTGGTGAGCGCCCGGAATCCGTCGGTGCCGATACACAGCGCCGCACCGCCCGCCACGCAGACAGCGATCGAGGCGAGAACGGTGCGACGCCACATCACTCAGGCCGCGATCTTCCGCGCGCGGCCAAGGAACTTCATCACGAACACCACCGCCCCGAGGACGGTGACCAGCGCAAAGAGGGTCGCCAGCTTGTCCCACGCGAGCCACGGATCGAGGTGGACCGCCCACCGGCGTGGAACGCTGATCGCACCCGACGCCAGGAACATCGCAGAGAACGCGAAGCCGCCCACCACGTACATCCAGAAGCTGGCGCGATCGAGCGCGGTATCGGCCGCGCCGGCCTTCGATCCCAGCCAATACATGAAACCGAACAGCATCGCGACCACACCGAGCAACAGGTAGATGTGGAAGTGCCCGGGCACCCACAGCGTGTTGTGCATGACCCGGTTGATCGCGATCGTGCCATCGGCGACTGCCGGCACGATGCCCACGCTCCATCCCATCACCGCGACGAACAGCAGAGAGGACGCCAGGTTCCACTTCATCCCCGAGCGATACACGTTGCCGAGCGTTCCGACCGCGGTCACGGCAAGTACGGGAAGGCTGCTGGTGTATGACAGGACCTGCCCGAGGATTTGTGCCCAGCGCGGATCGGCGAAGTCCATGAACAGGTGGTGCGAAAACACGCCGAGCACCATCACCATCGCGGCGGTCCAGGCGATCAGGAACGGCTTGCTCGACTTCCACGGCCGGCCGGTGTACGTCGGCAGGATTTCATAAACGCCGATCACCGTCATATAGATCGTCGCGTTGATGAAGCTGTGCCCGAAGAAGTAGATGAGGTTCTTGGCGAGCAGCGCGTTCACGTGGAACGACGGCGCGTACGTATTCACCAGGGAGACGGCGAGGATCACCGCGCCCGCGGCGATGGAGAGTATGTTGACGATCGACGTTACCGTGCTGACCACGACGGTTGGCGGGGGCGGCTCCTCGGTGCTGTTCCCGAAGGCCTGCGGCCAGCCTAACGCCTTGCCGATGCTGCCGTAACGCTTGAGGATGGCGCGCATCGTGTCGAGGAAGAGCAGAAGGAACCCGACACCGACAAGCAGGACGCCGACGAGGTAGGAGGCGGTGGCGCCCGGTCCCCAGGTGTTCTGCGACACGGCCGGCAGCGGGAAGAGGAACGTCCACGCCGCCGCGAACCCGCCGATGAAGATGCCGCCCAGCACGAGCACCACGCCCAGCAGGAAGAAGACCAGGTTGGCGAGCACGATCGCCGACGTGAGCGCGACGTAGCGCGAGAGGAAGTACACCATCACGCCCGCGCCGCCCAGTCCGCAGATGGCGACCATACCGATGCCGTGCGCGGTGAGCACCTGGTAGAAGCGGTCCGGCGGGAGGACGAGCAGGCCCGCCTGCGACGCCCGCATGAGGAAGCCGAACACCATCAGCAGGGCGAGGACGAGCGCCGTGATCGCCATGTACACGACAACAAGTCGCTGGCCGCTGGAGGTTGAGGAAGCTGGAGAGGTCATCTCGCGGCCCCCACCTGGTTGGCGGTGACGACGAACGGCGCCATCATCGTGTGATGTCCAAGCCCGCAGTACTCGAGGCAGCGAACATGGTACAGGCCCGGCTGGCTGAACGTGTATTGCAGCGTGTTGGTGTATCCCGGCATCCCCTGCGTCTGGATTACGAGGCGGTTGTTGGCGTCGTAGAGACCGAACCCGTGATTCACGTCAGCGCCGGTGACGCGAATCTCGATGGGGCGGCCGACGGGAACGGTGTCGGGCTTCACCTCCCACGCCCACTGGTGGCCAGTGGCCTGGATGGTGATCGCATCGGCCTGGGTGCCTGACGAGTAAGGGAGCCTTGTCAGCGAGAAGCCGATGATGGGCACGAAGACCACAACGAGTCCCCAGAAGAGCCGTGTTCTCCAACGGGCGGTGGCGGCGGCAACCGCATCCGCGCTGGCGGGAGTTCCTGCCGATCGAGCTACGATCGCGAAGACGGCGATGAGCAAGGCACTGCCGGCGATCGTTACCAACACCGCGAGCTTCTGCTCCATGAGTCCTTCCCCGGAGAGGTCCGAGCGAAAGTGCAGCCTCTGGCGGCGAAGTCAATACAAACGAGGGTCGAGGCTTCAGGCTCGAGAGCAGCTGATAGACCTGACGGAACAGCTTATTGCCCTTCACCCTACAACTGTCACCTTCCCTCGAGCCTCGACACGCGACCCTCGTTAAGGTTCATCGACCTCAGCGGAACCAGATAGCAGCGCTGAGCTTGAGGACACCGTCAGGCCCTTCGTACGTTGATCCATCAAGAGCAATGGACCGAAGTGAATGGAGCGCACGATGGAATCGGTGTGGAACGAGGTCGATGCGTATTTCGAAGATCATCTCACGACGCCTGACGAGGCCCTCGAGCTGGCACTGAAAGACAGCGCCTCGGCGGGCCTTCCGGCCATCAACGTGACGCCGCTGCAGGGAAAGTTCCTGGCGCTCCTCGCCCAACTCTGCCACGCACAACGCATCCTCGAGATCGGGACCCTCGGCGGCTACAGCGCGATCTGGATGGGCAGGGCACTCCCGAGCGACGGTTCGCTGGTGACGCTCGAGATCAACAAGGGACACGCCGCGGTCGCGCAGCGGAACCTCGAGCGCGCCGGGCTCTCCGAACGGGTGCACGTCGTCGTGGGACCAGCCTCGCACAGCCTGGCGCACATGATCGCCGACAAGGTCGAGCCGTTCGATCTCGTCTTCATCGATGCCGACAAGGAGAGCAGTGAGGAGTACTTTCACGCCTCGCTCGAGCTGTCGCGCGTCGGCACCGTCATCGTGGTCGACAACGTCGTGCGCAAAGGGGCCATCGTCGAGAAAGGCACCTCCGACACGATGGTGCTCGGTATCCAGCGCCTCACCGACCGGCTGACGAGGGAGACGCGGGTGACCAGCACGGTCATCCAGACCGTTGGTGCGAAGGGGTACGACGGGTTCATCCTCGCTGTCGTACGGTGATGTTTCCAAAACACTCCGACACGGGGGTCACGGAGCACCACGGAGCGCACGGGGTTTGCCTCCCCGTGGTCTCCGTGTTGAAGTGTCTTGGCTTTGACGTGGACCGTTGCAACATCTGCCCCGGTAGCCCCGTAGGACTGGCATGGCCCGGCACTGGATCCTCCTCGTCGCAGTCAGTGCACTGGGAACCGCGTTCGACCAGCGGGCCACAATGCGCGCGCACCGGGACGGCAGTAACAGCGTCGAGCGCAATGTCATCCTCGTCGTTTCCGACGGACTGCGCTGGCAGGAGGTGTTTCGCGGCGCGGACTCGACAATCCTCTTCGGTGACTCGCACGCGCTCGGCGACCAGGCCGAAGCTACGCGCCGGAAGTATTTGCGTTCAACCGTGGCGCAGCGTCGTGAAGCGCTCATGCCGTTCCTGTGGAGCACCTTCGCGCGCGATGGGCAGCTGCTGGGCAACCGCGACCTCGACAGCCGGGTCGAAGTCACGAACGAGATGAAGTTCTCGTATCCCGGCTACAACGAGATGCTGACCGGCCGGCCGGACCCGCGCATCGACAACAACGAGTTCGGGCCGAACCCTAACGTGACGGTGTTCGAGCGCCTGAACCGGTGGGGCGCGTTCCGCGGCCGCGTCGCGGCGTTCGGGACGTGGGACACCTTCCGCGACATCTTCAACGTGAATCGCAGCGGCATCGACGTCCGGACGTTCGGGGCGAAGCCTAACGACATCGTCGTGCAGCGCGCGGTGCTGTCGTACCTCGGCGACAAGCGGCCTCGCGCGCTGTTCGTTGGCTACGCCGAAACGGACGACTGGGGACACGAGGGGCGCTACGACCGGTTCCTCGACGCGGCACACGACGTGGATCGATTCATCGCCGAACTGTGGTCCGCCGTGCAGTCGCATCCACAGTATCGCGGAAAGACGACGCTCATCTTCACCGCGGACCACGGTCGCGGCCGCACGTCGGCCGACTGGACGAGTCACGGGCAGGACGTGCCCGGTGCCGAGGAGACATTCATCCTGATGATCGGCCCGGAAACGGCCGCTCGTGGTGAACGTCGCAATTCCGCGCACGTCGAGGGACAGGTCGCGGGCGCCACGGCTTCGGCCGTCGGTTTCCGGGCGCCAGCGGCGGCAGCCGGCCGCTGATCCGGCTTCTACGCCCGTCGGTCCAGCTTACAGCATCGGGCGCAAACGCTATGTTCTGGAAGCGGTCGCGACGCGCGAGTCCGTGCATCGCCCCAACCCTCACGACCAGATGGCGCCCACGCGCGCATGAGGCAACATCCATGACTGACCCCAGCACCTTCACGGCCGAACAGAAGTCCTGGCAGTGGGAGCTTGTGCTCCGGTACGAGGACGGTTCGCTGCCCGCCGCGGATTGGAATGAAACCACGCTGCGCGCAGTGGCGACCTGGTACGCCAAGAACCTGCCGTCGGCGAAGGCGACCGAGCGGTACACGCAGAATTACCACAAGAATCGTCATCGCCTCACGCATCGCCGCGAGGGCGCAACGGTGCACACCGATGCGATCGAGGCAGTGGACGGTGTCTGGGAGTCGCTGCTGGCTCGCGCGCTGGAGGCGCAGAAGGCAACGTGACGTCAGGCCGGTCGGTAGGGGTTTCGATACTCGCGATCGCCGTCGGCCTGGTGATCGGCTACCTCGACTCGCGCTCCACGCGCCATGACGCGCAATTGACCGGAATCGCGCTTGCAGCAACGTCGTTTGTATTCTCCGCGGCGTCGCCACGGGTCGCGTGGTTCGTCGGTCTGGCCGTCGGGGCGCCGGTGGTGGTGTTCAACTACCTGTTGAACGGCGGCTACGGGTCCCTGGTCGCGCTCGGGTTCAGCGCAGTTGGAGCCGCCGTCGGATACGGCATAGGTCGCGCGCTCTTCGGCGTGGAACGCTGAGCTCGTTGCACTGAAGCACGCGCTCAGCGCAGGCCCATTCGGCCGGGTGTAGCACCTCAGGCAAGTTTGCTTCTGCCTGAGAGAAAGGAGCTACCATGGCCCGGCAGGAACCGAGCAGGCAAAGATCGCTCTCTTCGTTCATGCAGCTGAGCCTCGACGGCTACTACTGCGATGCGAACAGCGAGATGAGCTTCGCGAAAAAGGCGCCTGACGACACCGAGTGGAACGAGTTCACGGCCTCCAACGCGACCGGCGGAGGCATGCTGCTGTTCGGTCGTGTCACGTATGAGATGATGGTGAAGTGGTGGCCGACGCCGGCGGCGGCGAAGGCGATGCCCGAAGTGGCCGCCGGCATGAACGCGATGCCCAAGCTCGTTTTCTCGCGCACGCTGCGCTCGGCGGAGTGGGCCAACACCACACTGATCAGGGACGACCTCGTTGGAACTGTCCGGCGGTTGAAGGGCGAAACCGGACCGGACATCGCGATCCTCGGCAGCGGCAGCATCGTCACCCAGCTCGCCGATGCAGGCCTGATCGACACGTTCCAGGTCGTCGTGAATCCGGTCGCGCTCGGCGCGGGAAAGTCGTACCTCGGCGGCCTGCCGAAACGGTTCGACCTCACCCTGACCAACTCGAGGGTATTTCGAAACGGCGCCATCGTCTTGTGGTATTCGCCGCCCTGAGCATCACTTGCACGGCTCAGCCTGCCTGACGAGTGGAGAGAGTTCCCCAAGGTCTCACGTCGCCGAGGTTGCCTCGCCGCCCTAGGGGTTTGCACTATGGGCTCGTACTTCCATGGGAGGCTGCATGCGCCTGCGAGCTCTGTCGTCTGCCGTCGTCGCCCTCGTCTGCCTAACGCACGGCCTCGCCGCGCAGGGGACGACTGGCCAGATCAGCGGGGTGGTGAAGGATGAACGGGGACAGGGAGTGGCAACAGTCAGGATCACTGCGACCAACAAGGCGACCGGAGCAACACGGAGCACGACCACGAACGCGACGGGTGCCTACACACTGGCCGGACTCACGCCCGGCGCGCACACCGTCACCGCATCGTTCATCGGCTTCAAGCGGATCAGTCGCGAACTCCAGGTTTCCGGCGACACGAAGTTCGACCTGAGGATGGAGGTGCAACCCCTCCAGGCGGTGACGGTCACCGCGACGTTGCGCGAGGAAGAGCTGATCGACGTTCCGTTCTCGATCGCGGCGCCGAGCGCGCAGCTGCTCCGGTCGCGCGGCGCGGAGAACGTCGAACAGGTCGCGGCGAACGTCGCCGGGTTCAGCGTGCAGAACCTCGGACCCGGGCAGAGCCAGGTGGCCATGCGCGGCGCGTCGTCGGGGCAGATCGCGCGTGACCAACCCGGCGTGAAGGAGCAGGTCGGTTCCTACCTGGATGACGTACCGATCTCGCTGTCGCTCTTTACGCCCGACATGGACCTGTTCGACATCTCGCGCGTCGAAGTCCTGCGCGGTCCGCAGGGAACGCTGTTCGGATCCGGCTCGCTCGCCGGCACGGTGCGGTACATCGCCAACCAGCCGGAGATCGGCGTGTCGAGCGTTTTCGGCGAAGTCGGCGGAAGCCTGATCAACAACGGCACTGCCGGCGCGGGCATCAAGCTGGGCGCCAACGTCCCGATGGGCGACAAGACCGCGCTTCGCGTGGCGGGGTGGTACAACCAGCTCGCGGGGTGGATGGATGCCGTGCAGCCTGACCTGAGTGTCGACGAAAACGTCAACACGGGAACACGCACAGGAATTCGCGCCGCGGTGCGCTTCGCGCCCAACGACAAGCTCGCGATCACGCCGCGCATCACCTACCAGAAGGTGGACATGGATGGCTGGAATCGCATCGACGATTACAACATCCTGGCCAACCCGTTCACCACGACGCGTCCCGCGGTCACACTGGGCAAACGCCAGCTCTTCACGCAGATCGGCGAGCCGTTCACGGACGACTATTTCCTCGGCGACGCGCGGATTCGCTATTCGTTCCCCGGTGGAATGGATTTCACCTCGATCACGTCATACAACAACCGGGACATCCTCGTGGTGCGCGACGCTACCGCGCTGACCGCGAGCATTACAGGGGGCAGCATCGGTAAACCCGAGAGCGTCTACACGCTCGACGCGCCGCTCGATGACGCCACAAAGGTCAACGGTTTCACGCAGGAAATTAGGCTCGAGGGCGGCGCGGGTGGCGCACAGCGACTGCGCTGGCTGGTCGGCGGGTTCTACAGCACGCAGGAGCGCAAGTACAACCAGAGCCTCATCGTCAACGGATACCAGGACGCGACTGGCTCCAACACGGTTGGTCTGCGCGCGAAGAAGGACGAGCTGTTCTTCTCCGACCTGGCGTACAACCTCGACCAATTCGCGCTATTCGGCGAGGCGACATGGGCGTTAGGCAACCAGCTCGACCTCACGGGCGGGTTGCGCTACTACAGCTTCAACGAGGATCGCGACCAGGTCTTCGACGGCATTTTCGCGCATGACAGCACCGGCACGAAGGTGGTGTCGCAGCCCGGCTCCACCAAGGCCGACGGCATCGCACCGCGCGTCATCGCGAGCTGGCGGGCTTCCGACGTCCTCACCGTGAACGCGCAGGTGGCGAAGGGATTCCGGCTCGGAGGAATCAACGATCCCCTCAACGTCCCCCTCTGCACGCCGGGCGATCTGGCGACCTTCAGTGGGCACGACTCGTGGGTCGACGAGTCCGCCTGGAACTACGAACTGGGGGCGAAATCGAGCCTGATGAATGGCCGCGGCTCGCTCAACGTGTCCGCGTTCTACCTGGACATCCAGGACCTGCAGATGGTGCTGACGGCGGGGTCCTGCTCGTCGCGTCTCGTCTTCAACGTTCCCAAGGCACGAAGCACGGGACTCGAGGTCGAGTTCGCGGCGACACCTAACGAGCACCTCGACCTCGCCGTCTCGGGCACATTCAATAACTCCGAGCTGCAGTCAACGGTCACACAGACCAGTGCCTCGGGCCAGACCAGCGTCATCTCGGGCCTCGAGGAAGGCAACCGGCTGCCGAGCGTGCCTGAAGTGCAGGGGGCGGCGGCAGCGACGTACAAGTGGCGGATGGGCGGCCCCGCGTCCGTGGCCTACGTGACGGGCTCCTGGAATTATGTCGGGACCCGCTACACGCAGATCGACGACCTCGCCTCTGGGTTCGGGACGGTGAACCTCAACTCGTTTGCGCCGAACAGCATTGGCGGGCCGTTCACGCAACCGACGTTTACCTTCAATCCGGAGATGCCGTCGTACAACCTGCTCAACCTGCGCGTCGGCATGACGCGCGCGAACTACGACATTTCCCTGTACATGAATAACGTGACCGATGAGCGAGCCTTTCTCGCGCTCGACCGCGAGCGCGGGACGCGGGCACGGGTGGGGTACCTGACGAATCCACCGCGGACGTTCGGCTTGCTGGTTACGTTCCAGCGGTGAGGACTGAGATATGGGCGACGCGATCTCCCGGCGCACGTTCGTCGGCGCCGTGGCGATCGCGCCGCTGGCCCCGATGTTCGTGAGGTCAGCGGATCACGTCGTGGTGGTGGGCGCGGGCGCGTTCGGTGGATGGAGCGCGCTCGCGCTGTTGCGTTCAGGGATGCGCGTCACGCTCGTGGACGCGTGGGGAGCGGGGAATGCGCGCGCCTCCTCCGGCGGTGAGACCCGCGTCATCCGTGCCGTGTACGGTGGCAACGCGACCTACAGCGAGATGGCGGCACGCGCTCTCGTGCTCTGGCGCCAGGAGCAGCAGCTATGGAAGCAGATGGTGCTGTTCAAGACCGGCGCCCTCTGGATGTGCGCCGCAGACGACGCCTACGTGCGGAGCTCGATCGCGCCCGTACGGGCAGCCGGCCTTTCCGTCGACGAGCTGACGCCAACCGAGGCGGCGCGCCGGTACCCGCAGTTCAGTTTCGCCGGCGTACGCACGGCGTTCGTCGAACCCGAAGCGGGATTCCTCGCCGCGCGCGTGGCCTGTGAGCTCGTGCGCGAGACGTTCCTGCGCGAAGGAGGCACGTATCGTCAGGCCATGGTAAAGCCGGGTGTCACCCGGCAATCGCGGCTCTCGCGAATTGACCTGGAGGACGGCAGCACGCTTGATGCCGACCGATTCGTGTTTGCGTGTGGTCCCTGGATGGCGCAGCTGTTTCCTGATGTCATTGGACGGCGCATTGTGGCCACGCGCCAGGAAGTCTTCTTCTTCGGTCCACCGGCGGGTGACACGCGGTTCAACTTCGGCTCGATGCCGGTGTGGGTTCACATCGGAGACCGTCTGGTCTATGGAATACCGTCGCATGAGCGCCGGGGACTGAAGCTCGCCGACGACACCGCGGGCCCCGAGGTCGATCCAACAACCCTGGAGCGCCTGCCGAGCGCCGACGGTGTCGCGCGGGCGCGAACGATCCTGCGTGAGCGCTTTCCCGACATGGCCAACGCGCCATTGGTGGAGACGCGCGTCTGCCAGTACGAAGCATCGACGGATGGAAACTTTCTCATCGATCGCCACCCGCATCTCGAAAACGTGTGGCTCGTTGGCGGCGGTTCGGGCCACGGATTCAAGATGGGACCAGCGATCGGCGAGCATGTCGCGGCACTCGTGCAGGGAAAATCCGCGCCGCATCAGATTTTTTCCTACGGTCGATTGCGCGAGCGTCCGCGCTAGACGATTGTCGTTGCGTCCGCCAGCACGAGTCGTCATTCGGGGTCGTAATCCGGACCCCAAATGCTGTCAGCCGCACGAATCATCGCAGTCGCGTTTTTCTCCCTGCTGGTCTTCACCGCTCACGCGAGCGCGCAGCACCCCGCAGTAGACGGCCGGTTGCTCCGCGAAGGTGTCGACACCTTCACCGTCTCGTACGGTGGCGAAGTGCTCGGCCGCGGTATCATCTCCCGGTCGCGAGTGATGCAGGACGATCGCCCGCAGCTGCTCCAGGTGTACTCCTGGCATCTCGGTTTCGGCCGGATTGTGGATTCGCTCTTCTCCGACGCGGCGTCGCTGCGATCCATCCGCCAGGTACGCGTGATCGCCGACACCACGATCGAAGTGACGTACCGTGGCGACAGCGCGCACGTCGAGACGCGGCCGTCGTCCGACCCATCGGCGCGACGCTCGATGGCTCTTGCCTCAGGCGCCTATTCCTCGGCCGCGATCGACGCGCTCGTGTCAGGCCTGCCGCTCGAGGAGAACTTCGAGGCGCAATTGCGTTTCTACTTCGCTCCGCCGTCCGCGCGTGGCGTTGAGGAAGTGAGCGTCCGAGTGGCCGCTCATGACCGCGTGCGCGATCGGTCAGGCAGCGAACGCGAAGCCTGGGTCGTGCTCGCCGAGACGTCCGGTGGCGGAACCGTCTACTGGATCGACAAGGCGACGCGCGCGGTGCTCAAGTTCGACACGAAGGAAGGAGCGGCGCTGCTGGAATTCCGTCGCTGATCAACCTGAGACGGGATCCGAAACGGGTCGCCAGAGCTTGAGGTCGAACGACGGCGGGAATCCGCGGCGACGGTCGTGCCCTGGCCCTGTCGTGTCCGCCGCTCATGAGGGATGAGGGCGAGTCCAGCCCTCATCGCCGACGCCCTTTTGTTCATTTGGCACGTCGCCTGTTTTGATCATCCGGCTCAGTGTCGACGCGGTGACTCGCGTCACCTTCGGCGTGCGATCGTCGTCCGTTGCCTAACGGTGACCGACGTTAGGTAGGATTAATGTCGTCGTGCGTTGCGTGCTCGACAGTACTCTTGTAGCGTTTCGTGCGAAGGTCTCGCGAACACCCGCACGGAGGCTCATTGAGTCTTGTTCGGCACCTGATACTGGACGTCGCGGCCGCGCGCGCGCGGTTCCTGGAAATGGTCGGCAAACCATCGCCTGCACAGGCGGTTTTCCGGCCGGCGCCCGACGCCTGGTCGATCACCGACAACATCGAGCACATCACGCTCGCTGAGCAGGGCGGGATCAACAGCATCTGGAAAGCCCTCGCCGGCGCTCGCGCCGGCACGCCGGTCTGGACCGGCACGCTCGTCCACACGGGGCTCAACATCGAGAAGATCATCGCGACGACGTGGAAGGAACGCGAACAGGTGCCGGCCACCGCGGCACCGAAGTGGGGTGGGCCCGCGGAATACTGGATCAGCGCGTTGCGCAGCGTGCAGTCGCAACTGGATGCACTCGGCGCCGAACTGGAACGCGCGGAGGGCGAGGGCATCGAACTCGCGACGGTCGTGTACCCGCACGTCATCTCCGGTCCGCTCGACGTGCAACAACGGCTCGAGTTCCTTCGCTTTCACCTCGACCGTCATCGCGGCCAGGTCGAGCGCATCCGCCAGCACGCCGACTTTCCTCGCTGAGTCGGCGCGACGACTTCGCCGCGCCGGTCATGGAATCGCCGAGGTCAGCACGTAGCATCCCGCCTAACGAGTCCTGGCGCGCTGACCAGCCGCCGTACCGCGGTGACAGGACGTTCGTAACCGTCAGGACAAGCCGCAGAAACGAGCGGCTTTGGCATCCGTACTGTCTGGCAGGCACCCGTCCAGCGACCTAAACTTCCACGAGCCTACTCCGGGGCGCGTGTGGCCGCTGGGATGAGGCGACCATCCAGGGGAGAACCGAGGCCACGTGACAGATTCCGAGCCGCTCCTGAGCCTGCAGGCTGCGCTCGCCGCGTCGTACCGGATCGAACGACCGCTCGGCGAAGGCGGGATGGCCATGGTCTACCTGGCCACGGACCTGAAGCACCATCGCCCCGTCGCCATCAAGGTCCTGCGGCCGGAGCTCGCGCAGTCGATCGGCCCCGCGCGGTTCCTGCGCGAGATCGAGATCGCCGCGCGGCTGCAGCACCCGAACATCCTGCCGCTCCACGATTCCGGCGAGGCCGCCGGTTTCCTGTACTACGTGATGCCCTTCATCGAGGGGGAGTCGCTCCGCGAGCGAATCGTTCGCAGCGGCGCCATTCCCCGCGGCGAAGCCATCCGCATCGCACGGGAAGTGGCGGACGCTCTGGACTACGCGCACCGGCAGGGCATCGTCCATCGCGACATCAAGCCGGGCAACATCCTGCTCTCGCAAGGCCACGCGGTCGTCGCGGACTTCGGCATCGCGCGCGCCGTGAGCGCGTCCGCTGCACCAGGTCTCACCCAGGTGGGCATCGCAGTCGGCTCGCCCGCGTACATGAGCCCCGAGCAGGCGCTTGGCTCCAACGAGGTTGACGCGCGCTCGGACGTGTTTGCGCTCGGTGTCGTGCTGTTCGAGATGCTGGACGGCAAGCCGCCGTTCGAAGGAACGACGCCACAGGCCATCGTGACGCAATCGCTCACCGGCAAGCACCGGAAACTCGCGAGGACTTCCGTTGGCATGCAACCTGTCGTCGATCGGGCGCTGGCGCGCGAGCCAAAGGATCGTTTCGCGACGGCCGCGGAGATGGGGGCGGCGCTCGACGACGCAGCAACGGGTGCCTACGCCGCGTTCACGAACCCGAGGCGGCGCCGCCAACTGATGATCGGTGGTGGAATCGCCGCCGCCGCGCTGCTCGGTCTGGCGTTCTGGCCGCGCGGCGACGACATCGGTGATCCCCGCCAGTCGCTGATCATCTTCCCGTTCGAGAACCGGACCGGCGAGGCGTCGCGCGACTATCTCGCTGAAGCGTCGATGAACCTGCTTGGGCTGGCTGCGTCGCACTGGCGTGACCTGCGCGTGTTCGATGATGAGCGCACGGCGTCGCTCATGCGGCGCAAGCAGGTCGAGGCGACCGGCACGCTGGACTTCGAGGAAGCGCGGTCGATGGCGCGCGAAGCGCACGTCGGCACGATGGTGATCGGTGACATCCGGCTCGAAGGCGACTCGCTCACCATCGAAGCCAAAGTGCACGACGTCTCGTCCGGCGACCGGCTCCAGAGGCGCGTGGTCCGGGCCGGGCGAAACGAAGATCCGCGTCCGAAGTTCGACGAGCTGGCAGCGCTCATCCTCGGCACGAGCGGCGCGCCGCCTGGTGAGCGCCCGTCATTGCTGGCGCAGACCACGACCTCGCTCGAGGCGTATCGGGCATACCTGGCCGGCACGGCTGCGTTGCAGCGATTCGAGATCGATAGCGCCAAGTCGTACCTCGACCGGGCGGTTGCGATAGACTCGGGCTTTGCGCTCGCGTACCTGCGGTTGCGCGATGTTGCCGGGTGGGGGGCGGGAGGCAATCCGGAAGCTCGCCGGCAATACGTGCTCGCGGCCGAGCGGCACAGTGCCTCGTTGCCGCCGCGGCTCAAGCTGCTGGTGTCGTTCCACCGCGCGTACGAAGACGGGAACTACTTCCGGGCCCGAGGCGTCGCGAAGGAGCTGATCGGGCGTGACTCGACCGACGTGGAAGCCTGGTACCAGTTAGGCGAAGCGACCTTCCATCACAACTCGCAGAACTACCCGCATCCCGATTCGGCCGGTAACCTCGGCACGTCGCTCCGTGTGTTCCAGCACGTGCTGGCGCTCGACTCTTCGTACGTCCTGGCGTACCAGCACATTCTCGATGCGCTTAACGCCTGCGCCACTGGTCAGGTCTGGACCTGCCAGGCTGATTCCGCGGTGTACGGTGAGCCGGACTCGCTGGCGCGCCGCTTTGGCCAGGCGGCGCTCAAGCAGGCGCGCGATGAAGCTGCAGTGGCGCAGATAGCGACGGCGCGCGGCTGGGTGAGCGCCGTGCCCAACACACTGCGCGCGCGGTACGCCCTGGTGGACGTGCTGTACAAGCAGAGGCTGTACGACGAAGGCGATCGCGAGGCTGACATGCTGGCGCGCCTGGGGGCGACGGGGTCGGCAGGGCTCCTGAAGGGACTGGCCGTGCTTGCGCGCGGGGAGCCTGGTCGAGGGGCGCGTGTGTACGACAGCCTGCTCGCGCTCTCGAAGGACAGCATGCCGATCATGAACTCCGGCGGCGACATTTCGCGCGGTGTCATGATGCTCGCGGGCGGCGCCGGTCGCATGGATGCGGCTCGGCGATTGACCCGTGCATGGATTGGTCCGTCGCCGTTCGACTCGGGGACTGGCCCCGGAAACATCAAGATGTCGAAGGCGGAGGTCATCCAGGCTTTCGACGCGACGACGGATGCGGAGGTGGCGTCGCCCGAGGTCTCCAGGACAGCGGAAGAGGTCTATCGGATTGCGCTCCGCGCCGTTGGCCGTGACAGCGTGGCGTTGCGGCGCGTGGTACAGTCCCTCGGCGCCGGACTTCTCCAGGTGTTCGTGATCACGCGGGACTCCACCCTGCTCACGAGACTGCTCGCCAGCGCGGACACCGCCCAGTCGTCCACCTGGCACGTCGCGGACGCGCAGCTTGCGCTCATGCGCGGTGATACGGCGCGCGCGCGCATGCGCGTCAATCGCCACTACCGGCAGCCGGACGCGGTCGAGCTGATCGG
>Ga0111538_10002565_pt1 | contig 25514 bp, 8 predicted proteins | sample SoiMethybrSBSTD1_FD_79669 | JGI IMG/M metagenome (GOLD analysis project Ga0111538, IMG submission 79669) | Bulk soil microbial communities from a Populus tree surrounding site in Tennessee, USA - Soil MetaG P. TD hybrid SBSTD1 (version 2)... | ecosystem: Environmental > Terrestrial > Soil > Tree...
TGAGCGACAGAGTAACCATTCAAAAGTCTGCAGGTCGCTCTTAGGGTTCGTTATGCGACTTTCGTCTGTGAGGCCATAAAAGGCGTGAATGTTGTTTTTGGTAATAGTGCGCCAATGCGTCTTGCCGGTAGCTACCTCGACCCATAGCTCGATCCTAGCGAACAAACCCTCGATTCGAGGTCTGTAACGAGTGACAGTGTAGTCAACACCATTCTCGTTCCGTGGTTTGATGGATTTCTGCCAGTTGCCGTTTTTCTTTTCCAGCAACGGGATTAGATCTTCAGTGTTGGAAAGTACAAAGGTGTCAGACTCATCAGCATCTTTGTACTGCGGCAGACCACTGTCGGTCTTTCTCTTAATTGACGAAAGGCCCAGACTCCAGCCGATCCCGAATGGGCTATTTCCGTTTCCTGAATTGTAGTTGAGCTCAACTCCAGGCACATTACCGTGACGAGAAGAGCTTGCTGGAATGGGAATAGAAAAACCCGAGGTTCCGTTAACCGCATTTACTTGAAACTTCTCTTCAATGCTCTTTATTGCTCCGCCGCCTTTTGGCAGTGTGACGGCGGGAACGGTGAAGGCTTGCTTCACTGAAGAGAGCTCTTTGTTTTCTTCAGAGAAAGCGCTGATCTGTCTGCGCGCTCGGCTCATCTAAACTCCTCGAACATTCCTGCGGGGTTAGGAGAATGTAAAAGGAACCAGAAAGGCTAATCGTATTCTGCGGTCAAATGTGGCTAATGCTGTTGCTAGCGCTTAGCCAAATATTCCAGGTAGTGAAGAATAGTGCGTATCTGCCGGTTTATCAGCGGCACCTCTGTTTGCTGAATACTGATACAGGTTGCTGTTCGGTCAGCCAACAAGAGGTGAGTCTCAATCAGCTCGTTAGAATGGCGCAGAGTCTACGCGCGCTGCTGTGGAAGAGTCAAGGACTAATCTGCGCCCCGACCTTCCGGTTCCGAAGAAGGGAGCGACCTAAACACTGAATGTAGTAAGAACAAGGCACCGTGCTGTTCGCAACCGCTTTCGTGTATTTAGCCAATGTCTTGCGTGGCGACGAGTTCATCGCAGTATTGTGATTTCGGAGTGAGTGACTGTTTCTTTGCCCTAATGCTCAGTACAACGGTAAATCAGAAAGACTTGTCAAACTTGAGCATGAGTCTCCTCGAGTTGCCGTCATCGAGGCCACGCTTTCCAGCAAACCACTCCAACTAATTCCGCGCTCGAACCAATGTGATTACACTGATGTGTCATCCAAATTTCGTCTTGCAGATCCGCTGACGCGTCAATATAATTTCGTCGCCTAAAGATAACTTACCCGACTAAAAGCTCTGAACCTTCACGGTCAGAGGTCCCCCCTTTCAATTAATCGTCAGACGGTTTTCTTATCATCGACACCCATCGATTGATGAAATTGCTCGGCTGACGTGCCGCATTAAGCCCAGTCATACTCCTCCCTAACACGATGGAATGAAACCTCTGAATGCAGTTCAGCAGGGGTCAAATGCAGTACCAGACCAGTTTGGAACTTGAGTCGTTTATTGGAGCGGCCGGCAGGCCCACAACTTTGATCCAGATGTTGGACTAACGTGCACTTCAGCAGCCGGACGAACTGGACTATACCTTTCTGCTCGACGGAGAAACACGCGAACTTCATTTGACCTATGGGGAGTTAGAGCGGCGTGCTCGGGCAATCGCCGCAGCCGAACTTTGAAAGTGAACGGATGCAATAATCTGTATGCGTACAGTGAACGCTTTTTATGAGACTCTAACTGGAAATGGAGACAAGGTATGACCAGTGTATCCCAGGACGTGCGTTATAGCCTGCGCATGCTGCTAAAGCATAAAGGTTTTGCAGTCGTGTCCACGCTGACGCTGGCACTGGGTATCGGCATCAATACAGCGATGTTCAGTGTGCTAAATACGTTTCTATTTGGCTCACTGCCATACCCGCAATCCGAACGATTAATACGAATTTGGCGCACATCTCTATACTCTCAAAGTTGGCCGCATTCAGCAGCAAATTTCTTTGACCAGCACGACCAGAATACGGTTTTCGAGAAGATGGCCGCGTACAACTTTGTCAGCCGTAATCTCACGGAATCAGGGCAAACAGCGGAACGTCTGCTCAGCCTCGCAGCAACCGCCGATTTCTTTCCACTACTGGGCGTTCCACCGGCACACGGCCGTGTATTCAAACCCGAAGAATTCGAGCCGGGCGCTGATAACGTGATCGTTTTGAGCGATCGTTTATGGATGCGCCGTTTCGGAAGCGATCCAAACGTCGTGGGCCGGAGAATTCAGCTCGACGGAAAAACAGTGGAGATTGTCGGCGTGATGCCCCCCGGATTCGAACATCCGATCCTCTGGGGACCGATCGATATCTGGCAGCCCCTGACGTTTACTCCAGAAAGGAAAACGAATCGCGGCAACAACTATCTCTCTTCATTCGGCCGGCTGAAGCCCGGAGTCCCAATCCGACAGGCAGAGCAAAGTATGATTGCCCTGGCGGCTAATATCGATAAACAGAACCCGGGATATGAAGGCGAGAGCCTGCGGCTCGAGCCGCTTCAACGATCTATGTCTGACAGTGTCGGCAGAACTGTCATGTGGTTCACATTCGGACTCGCGGGTTTTGTGTTGCTGATCGCGTGCGCAAACCTGGCTAACCTTCAGCTCGTTCGTACGGCGGCGCGAGCGCGCGAACTGGCTGTGCGCGCCGCCGTCGGTGCGGGTCGATGGCGACTGCTGCGACATTCGTTTACCGAAAGTATCCTCCTCGCTCTAATCGGAGGAATAATCAGTCTACTCATTGCTCTTGGCGCCGTTCGCTTCATCGGTGTTCGCCTGTTTACGGACTTGCCCGGGGCGAGCGTGCAACTCGATTACAAAGTGTTTGGTTTTGCTTTGCTGTGCTCACTCCTGACGGGAGTGTTATTTGGGACAGTTCCTGCGTGGTTGGCATCGCGAACAGATGTGAACCTGGCGCTGCGAGAGAACTCGCGTGGCTCCACAGTCGGCCGATCTCAGCACCGGTTGCGACACATGCTCATTATCGGCGAAGTAGCGTTTGCTATGGTATTGCTCGCGGGAGCGGGATTGTTTCTGCGTGGCTTGCAGCGCTTCATGAATTCAGATCCGGGTTGGAGTGTCGATGGATTATTGACGGCGCAGACGAGCCTTCGGGGTGAGAAATACGCCAATCAGAAGCAACGTGTTGTTTTCCTGGCGGAGCTGGAAAATCGTCTCCGCACACTGCCCGGTGTGCAGCACGTTGCAATTGGCAGTTCGCATCTGGTGTTTGGTTTCAACAGCAGTGGTGCGTTTCTGGTTGAGGGTCGACCCGAGCCTCCGCCGGATAAGTATCCGGTAACATTTGTCGAACCCGTAAGTAGTGACTACTTCGAGACGCTGGGTGCTCATTTGCGAGAGGGCCGTACCTTCAACGCAGCGGATACGGCCGATCACCCTAAGGTCGTCATCATCAATGAAGCGACCGCGCGTAACTTTTGGCCCAACGAAAGTCCCATCGGAAAGCGCGTAAGTAGTATTGGTCCACCGAATGACCTTTACGAAATCGTTGGCGTAGTTAATGACCTTGCCTTTCCCGGTAGCCTGGGAGAACCATTCACCCGGTTTGAAGCGTTTGTGCCTGTGACGCAAGCTGCTCCCGTCTATCTCACGGTTATTCTTCGCACTTCCTCGACTTCGGAAACGATCGCTAATAGTTTGCGCAACTCGATCGCCGGGTTAGATCCCAATTTACCGGTTTACCAGATTCGCACGGCCCGAGCTGCGGTCGATCAAGGGCTCGGGAGTATCTCACTGCTGGGCAGCCTCCTCGGAGCGTTTGCGACGATTGGTGTAATGCTGGCGGCAATTGGAATCTACGGAGTTGTGTCTTACACGGTGGTCCAACGAACTGGAGAGCTCGGAATTCGCATGGCGCTCGGAGCACAGTCTCGCGATGTTCTGTGGTTGGTGTTGGGTAAAGGCACCGTGCTGATCGTGATTGGGGCCTTCCTGGGTATCGTAGGTGCGTACGGTGTATCGAAACTACTGATTTCGCTCATTCCATCATTGCCAACACGCAATCCGCTGATTATGCCGATAGCGGCTCTTGCTCTCATTGCAGTGGCGCTGGTGGCTTGTTACATCCCGGCGCGGCGAGCAACGCGAGTAGATCCGCTGGTGGCGCTGAGATCTGAGTGAGATGAATGTTGTTGCCCGGAGATACTTAAGATCGTTCAACCACAATCTTGAATTCGGCGACACCTTATAAGTCTCGGCGCGTCGTTTCATCGCGGCAAAAAGATTGCTGCACTCAACAATGTGTTGACTAACACCGGAAAGAACTTTTGCTACCGTGCTGCTTTCTAAATCACCTAATGCTTGCCTGGTCCTTATGCTTGTTGCGATCACCGTTCTGTCTAGCTGCTGGAGTCACGCGAGAGCCATGCCTCAGAGCAGATCCACAAACAAATCCGTCCGACCGCACCGCGACAGTGGAGGATCGGCTTGGCCCGCCTATGGTCGCGATGTCGGCGGGTCGCGCTACTCACCACTTAACCAGATCAATCGTAGTAATGTGAAAAGGCTCAGGACCGTCTGGGCGTATCGCACGGGAGACGTCGCCGACGGCAGTCGCACGGCGGAAACAAGCCAGTTCGAGGCGACGCCGATCATGGTTGAACGGACGCTCTACCTGAGCACACCCTTCAATCGTGTCATCGCTCTCGACCCAGAGACCGGAAGGGAACGCTGGACCTTCGATCCGAAACTCGATCTTTCAGTCCCGTACGGAGACGGACTTACCAGCCGCGGGGTCTCGACTTGGCTTGATCGAACGCGGGCTGCGGGCGAACCGTGCCGCCGCCAGATTTTCGTCGCGACAAACGACGGCCGTCTCATCGCCCTCGACAGCGTAACCGGCAAGCCCTGCGCCGACTTCGGGAAAGACGGCCAGATCGAATTAACTCGAGGTGTAGGCTCATACCAACCTGGCGAGTACCACTTGACCTCGCCTCCAGCCATCGTTGGCAACCTCGTTGTCGTTGGTTCTGCGGTAGACGACGGCCTTCGCGTTGACGCGCCAAGCGGTATTGTGCGCGCCTTCAACGCGCGCACCGGAAAACTACGCTGGAGTTGGAACCCGATTCCACGCGAGCAAACTGACCCCGCATGGAAAACCTGGTAAGACAATAGCGCGTCGCGCACGGGCGCCGCCAACGTGTGGTCTGTGATCTCTGTTGACGTCGAGCGCGGCTTGGTATTTCTGCCCACCAGTTGTCCGAGTCCGGATTTTTATGGAGGCGAGCGGCGCGGGAATAACCTTTACTCGGATTCAGTCGTTGCGCTGGGTGCCTCAACCGGAAAGCTGGTCTGGTACTTTCAGGTGGTCCATCACGATATCTGGGATTACGACGTACCCGCGCAGCCAGTGCTCGTAAACATCCGCCGTGGTCGTCATGAGATTCCTGCCGTTGCGGTGGCGACGAAGATGGGCCACATTTTTCTGCTTAACCGTGAGACGGGCAAGTCGTTACTACCAGTTGAAGAAAGGCCCGTGCCGCAGGGTGGGGCTCCGGGTGAAGAGCTTTCGCCGACGCAGCCTTTTCCAGTACTTCCGCCCCCACTCGGCCCGGAGACGCTCACGGCCGACGACGTCTGGGGCATCACTGAAGCGGATCGAAAATGGTGCCAGGAGCGCATCAAGTCTCTGCGCTCCGACGGGATTTTCACACCACCCAGCCTACAAGGCTCCGTCATTTACCCTGGCAACATTGGCGGCGTGGCTTGGGGTGGCGCCTCTGTCGATCCAAAGCGCTCCATTCTGATCGCGAACACCAATCGCTTCCCATTCATCATCACCCTCATCCCTCGAGACCGCTACGCCGCCGAGAAGCAGGCGCACCCGAACGCGGACATTACGCCCCAGACGGGAACTCCCTACGCTATCCGTCGAGACATATTGCGAACACGGGCCGGAGTTCTGTGCAATCCTCCGCCGTGGGGCACGCTCGCCGCCGTTGATCTGTCGAGTGGAAGAGTGCGCTGGCAAGTGCCGCTGGGGACGATCCCGAGATTAGCTCAAGTGCCTGGTTCTTCCGCGTGGGGCTCACCAAACCTCGGCGGCTCGATCGTGACAGCGGGTGGACTGGTCTTCATTGCCGCCGCGATGGATCAGTACCTTCGCGCCTTTGATATAGAGACTGGCCAGGAGTTATGGAAAGGTGAACTGCCGGCAGGTGGACAGGCCACGCCGATGACCTACCGGGGTAGGGATGGAAAACAGTATGTCGTGATCGCGGCGGGAGGTCATGGCAGGCTCGGCACAACTCTCGGCGATTACGTGATCGCCTTCGCCCTTCCTTAGACAAGAAAGCACAAACACGTTAGGCGCGCCTTATTGAATACTTAGTTTGTTGAGAGTATATTTCGGGCCTCAGTCCCATTGAGAATATATTCGCGCGCGTCAGCCCAGCCGGCCTGCCTCCAATGCCGGAATTAACTCCTCCCTAACAAGCTAAAGAAAGGATCACTTCAATGATGAAGGTTCATCGCATTGGTATATGCATAACCGCAACTCTATTGGTTGCGTTTGGATTAACCATTATCTGGGCTCAGGGAAGACCGGCGCCTCCTGGGCGAACCAGTACGGATTCGGTGAGGGTCGTTAAACTTCGACTCACCTTCGAGAGTGGTCACTGGGCCAATGTGACCGAAGTCGACGGTGGCACGATCAATATCGAGAGGGACGGGAAGAAGCTGGCAATTACTCCCTACATACGCGACCACGGCCAAGTAGAATTGCGGGTATTGCAATCGGTTCAGCGCAACGGCAAGGAAACGATGGAGGCGTTAGACACCCTGATGGTTGACAAGGGCTTAACGAAAATCAACCGTGTCAGTCTCCCCTTGAGCGTGCAGGTTGTCGATACCGAGAAGACAGTGGCGGCCGCTGTTCTCGCGACGCAGGGCGCGACGTGCTGCGTGAGAGCTTGTGACGGGACGCTGGTCTGCGGCGTGTGTGTCTGCACGGATTGTGGAGTCTGTTTCACGCACGGCTGGTGTGACTGTCCTCCTCCCCCGCCTCCCCTGGAGTAATTCGTCTGATACCTAAGTAGGGCGCCTCCAGGGAGGCGCCCAACTAAATGCCCGAAACAAATATGTCGACGATCGTCTTCATGCCGTTTCACTGGGCCTCGGATTTGAATCCGACTTTCGCCCTCGCCAGGAAGCTACGCAACCGTGGCCATCGCGTGCATTACCTGTGCATTCCAGACACGGCGGATCGCATTCGTTCTCAAGGCTTCGATTTCACTCCCGTTTTCAGTCGCGCTTTTCCAGAAGGCACGCTAGCCAAGCAGTCGGAGAGTGAGTCGCAGGGCAAGCGGTACGGTATCGCCGAATTCAGAGATAGGCTTCGCGGCACATGCGAGCTTTTGTGCGAGGGCGAATTAGACCGCACCACAGCCTCCCTGAGGCCGGATCTTTTGCTGATTTCGAGCGGCACGCCATGGGTCGGAATTGCAGCCTGCCGAACCGGCGTTCCGGTCATCTCTTTTTCCAGCACCTTGATCTCAGTCGAGGATTCGGCGGTTCCGCCGTTCAGCACAAATTTGATTCCCGGTCATGGGCCACTCTCGCGGCTGCGGACGTGGCTCGAATGGAAAAAGTTATTTTTGTATCGGCTCGTCTATTCCAGGGACTGGAACATCTCCAAAGAGCTCAAGGCGCTCGCTCGGGACTGCGGCTACCCGCCGGAGAAAATTGATTTCCGTGTCGAAACCTGGCCCAGGCTGCTGCTGCCGGAGTTGATTTTCTTTCCGGAAGAGTTGGACTTCCCTAGATCGCGAACACCGGAAGGAGCCTTTTTCATCGAAGCGTCTGTTGACATGCAGAGAAAAGATAGAGACTTTCCGTGGGATCGGCTGGATGATAATAAGTCGCTCGTCTACTGTACCCTCGGGAGTCTGCTGCCGTTCAAGTTTGCTTCGAGAGCTGCAAGGTTCTTTCAGATATTTATGGATGCGATGGCGCAAAGGCCGGCGTTACAAGGAGTGGTGACGATCGGCAACTACTTGAAGTCCGACGAATTCAATTGTCCTTCCAATGTATTGATTGTGCCCGAAGCGCCGCAAGTGGAAGTGCTGAAGAGAGCCTCGCTAATGGTCTCACATGGAGGCGTGACTGGAGTGAAAGAGAGCGCTTTCATGGGAGTCCCGATGCTGCTTATCCCCCTCTCTTATGATGAATTCGGAAATGCAGCGAGAGTCGTTTATCACGGGTTGGGTGCACGTTTGCAGCTTGAGGAAGTATCCGCGTCTGGACTGGGTCAGCTTATTGACAGAGTGCTCGAAGATTCCTCTTACGCCACTCGGGCAAGACTCATGTCTGAGAAACTTCTGAAACTTGAGAATCAGTCGCCGGGAGTTGCAATCATCGAGACGATGCTCGCTGGTCGTGCTGACTGACACTACCGACCAGGTTCGTACTCGATCAATTTCTCCGCGAGTTCTCTCAATTGCTCCGCGAATCTCGTCAATTGTCTTGCACCCAGGACAACCTCCTTCAGATCTCGCACAGAGGGAGTGAGCGCGCGGTTCGTCACAGGATTCCAGAGCGGGAACACAAGCTGGGCAGTATCTTCGTTAGCGCCTGCAATTCTTTCTCTGAACGGTGTTTGGGCTAACGTCGCCAGCTTTCGCAGATGATCCCAAAGTTCGAATTGTAGGTACTCTTGTTGCGAGAGCGGAGTGAAGGTCAGTGTTCCGAAACCCTGGTAGCCAATACCATCATCGACTTGTACCGTTACCGTCACCGGCGCCGGCGAAGAAGGCATCGTGGCCGCGAAGGCCGGTTGATCGAGTGGCGACTGCGCACCGGCGTCTCCGCCGGAGATGGTCCATCTGTACTTTAAATCCTTTTGCGTTGGCAGTCCGGTGGCGTCTACTTGAAACTTGGTTGTGGGGTTGCGATCTTCCGGCTCTCGACAGCGCACAACCGTTATTGGACCATCACTTGATAGCGGACCGACGATGCGAACCGCACGTGATTTCAATCGATCGAGAACATTGCGCGTGATGCGATCTACGTACGGATTGATGATGAGAACACGCGTCCAATCGGTGGTTGCGGCAGTGAAAACGATTCCGCCCCGAGTATATAGGCCCATCGTGGCCGCATGAGGTGCGGGACATTGATTCTCCCTCGCTTCGAATTGCCATCCTCGATCGGCGTCCGGATTTGATAATGTGCCAACGCCCAGGACGACAAAGTCAGAGGGCGTGCCATCTGCACCGGTGGGAACAGGGAAGCTGTGGTTATCGCGTGTAAATAGCGCTCCATCGCATTCGTAACCAATCAGATGTTCATCAGCACCGAAAACGTCTCCGTTGCGAAGGCCCGTTCCTTCATAGATCCAATGATCGGCGTTCTCCACCGTGTAGCCTACGGCGTCGCGCTCGCCTGTCCACCATCCACCTGCGTTGCGGTAACTAACTCCCGTAAGTGAATTCTCAGGATTCTTTTTCCACGTCTTGAAATCGCGAATGAACGCCGTTGGGTGAATCAGGTCATCGGCGCACTTGATGAAATCGCAAAACTCAATATGCCACCAGCAAGTGTTGCCGCTGAAGAAGGCCACGTTGCCGCCCTGCCGGATAAACGCTTCGACGTGCGCACGCATTTGTTCGCTCCAATATTCGTCGTGGCCGACGCTGAGCAAGACGTGATAGGGCGTAAGGAGGTGGGGCTCCTCGTGCAGGTCGAGGTCTGTGCAGTAATCAACCCGGTAATTATTTTTCTCGAGCCAGGTAATAAATGGAATGTCCCAATGCGCGAACGTTTGGCGTGGTGATCCTTCATCATAAGGATCAAAAGTGTTAGGAGAATTATTGCCGCCGTCAAACTGGGGAATCGCACCACCCGTCCCGCCACCTGGTCGGTGAAGGCTCACCTTATTAACCTTCGTTTTCGTGAGCTGGTCGGTGAACCACTGGCCGGCGTAGAGGTTGCCGCCGCCCGAGTAGTTATACGCGTGATAAGTTGTGAGCGAAAGCTTATAGAGAATCTGCGCCTCTTGCCCGGGCGAGCTACTCTTCACTACAAAAAGTAGCTTAGCGTCACGACCGTCTGCGTTAATCTCGCTGCTACTGTTAATTGGTTCTCCCCGGTTATTCGTTTCTACGAGGTTGGCAATGTAGGCGCCCGTCGGCCAATCGATCGGAATTTGAAAATCATAGCCGGGCCATCCCCAGCCCTCGTAATGGCGGAGCTTTGCGAAGTCGTGACCGATCTGCGCATCGAGACTTCCTATCTTAACCAGCTCTTCGCCTTGCCTGTAGAAGTCAACACGAAAGCATCTGTGTATGTTGTCAGTCGAAACGTGAAGCCTCAGCTTCTCTCCGGCACGTACGCCGGGTCGATCAGGATAGCCTTGTATCATTGCAGCCTCCAATCGCTTCGATGATCTCGATAACGTAATACGTTCTTCAGAATTTTGTCTTGCAGATCTATCAATGCGTCAATATAATCTGTTTGCCCAAATTCAGCTTACCCGACGGACAGCTTCTGAACTTAGACGTTTAGAACTGCCTCCCACTTTCAAACTAGCGTCAGAGCGATCTTCATCATCAAGCGATGTAGTCGTCCCGACTGACGTGCCTCATCAAGCCCAGTCAAAGCCCAGCACTCACCTCCCTATGTATTTGCAAGTATGTCCAGCTTGCGCGCGTTTAATGAGGAATGAACCTCTGAATTGCAGTTCAACAGAGGGGAGATGCAGTACCAGACCATTCCGGAACTCGAGTCTTTTTCCGAAGCGACCAGCAGGCCCTCAAATTTGATCGCCCTGTTGCGTCACAGGGCACTGAACCAGCCCGAGCAACTGGCATATACCTTCCTTCGGGACGGAGAAACAAGCGAGCTTCATCTTACTTACCGCGAATTGGAACAGCGCGCTCACGCAATCGCTGCCGCGCTTCGACTTGCGGGAGCAACAGGTGGACGTGCTGTCCTGCTTTATCAGCCGGCACTCGATTTCATCGAAGGTTTTTTCGGCTGCTTGTATGCGGGCGTAGTCGCCGTTCCCGCTTATCCGCCGCATCCCGCTAAGCTTCATCGTACTCTGCCCAGGCTTCAGGCCATTATCACTGACGCTCAGGCGACATTCGTGCTCACCACCTCACCGATCCTGGCGAAGGCGAAGCGAATCTTTGCGGAAGCTTCGGATCTCAAAGCTCTACATTGGATCGCCACCGATATGGTTGATGCCAACGCAAAAGACGATTGGCGGGCTGAGCACGTGAGCGCCGAAGATCTTGCTTTACTTCAATATACGTCAGGTTCGACGGGACACCCTCGCGGCGTAATGCTCACACACGCAAATCTCCTGCACAACGCCGATCTGATCTTTCAAGTATTTGAGCACAGGGAGACGGACAGCTACGTTTCATGGTTGCCCATGTTTCATGACATGGGGTTCATGGTCGGAGTCCTCCAGCCTCTCTACGCGGGAATCAGAGCCGTCGTAATGTCACCCGCCGCTTTCTTGCAGCGTCCTGTCCGCTGGCTCAAAGCCATCTCTCGCTACAAAGCTACGACAAGCGGCGGACCGAACTTCGCTTACGACCTCTGTGCGCGCAAGGTAACGACCGAGGATGCGGCGGCGCTCGATTTGAATAGTTGGAGCGTGGCGTTCAACGGTGCAGAGCCGGTCCGCGCGAAGACTCTCGACAGGTTCGCCTCTCGGTTCGAGCCATGCGGCTTTCGACGCACGGCCCTCTATCCCTGTTACGGACTGGCCGAGGCAACTTTGATCGTGACCGGCGGGCGCAAAAACAGTCCGCCCATCATCAAGACCGTGAAGACGGAAGCTGCGGATACCGGGACGAAATCGAAACTGATGGTCGGCTGTGGTGGCGCGTTGCCGGGAGAGCGTGTCGCTATCGTCGACTCCACATCTTTAACCGAACTCAAAGACGGTCGGGTCGGTGAGATTTGGGTCTCTGGCCCGAGCGTGGCCCAAGGTTACTGGAACCGCCACGAGGAGACGGACCAGACCTTCAGAGCTTTTCTGTCAGACACCGGCGAAGGACCATTCCTACGCACAGAAGATTTAGGCTTCATCGAAGACGGGGAACTCTACATAACAGGCCGCATCAAGGATCTCATCATCATACGCGGCCTGAATCACTATCCGCAGGACATCGAGTGGACTGTAGAGCATTGTCACGCTGCGCTCAGACCAGGCTGCGGCGCTGCCTTTACCGCTGAGATTGACGGTGAGGAACGATTAGTAATCGTTCAAGAGGTAGACATCCGTCAGGAAGCGGACCTTGAACAGGTAATTGAGACCATCCGTGAAGCGGTTGCTTCCGAGCACGAGTTGCAGGTTTATAGCATCGCACTCATCAAGCCGGGCCAGATTTCCAAAACGTCGAGCGGCAAAATTCAGCGGCGCGCTTCCCGCCGGAAGTTCCTGGAAGGCGCGCTCGATCCGATTGCCGAGTGGCGCGCGAGCGCTTCGGAAGAGAGTGATGCGCCAAACCTGGTGATGCCGTCACTCAGCGTGGAAGCCATTCAATCATGGTTGGCATCGCAGGTGGCTGCGAAGCTCGGCCTTGATTCCAGCAGTGTGAATGTGAATCAACCGCTCGCGCGATATGGCCTCGACTCCTTGACGGCTATCGAGTTTGCGCACTCGGTCGAGATAAGTCTGGGCGTCAACTTCCCGATGGTCGGCTTCTTGCAGGGGACAAGCATCGCCAAGCTCAGCGCGCAATTATTCTCGCAGTTGAGCGAAAGCCCCGATCCTCTTTCTTCTGCTGCTGGGAGCGAAAGCGAGAATGAGTATCCGCTCTCCTACGGCCAGCGGGGTCTATGGTTTTTGCACAACCTTGCCCCGGAGAGTGCGGCATACCACATAGCGCGAGCGGTGAGAATCCGCGCCGCGCTCGATGTTGCTGCTTTACAGCGCGCCTTTTCCGCGCTCGTTGCCCGTCACGCGGCTTTGCGTACAACCTTCACCACTTCGCAGGGACGTCCCACTCAGCGAGTCCATGAACACCTGGAGCCTGGTTTCCACCAGGAAGACGTGGGGCACTGGAGTGAAGCTCAACTCGACGAGCGCTTGAGCGAAGAAGGCGAGCGTCAGTTCGATCTCGAACGCGGGCCGCTCCTGCGCCTCAATCTCTTCACTCGCTCAAGTGACGAGCACATTCTTTTACTTACCACGCACCACATCATCGTCGACTTCTGGTCGCTGGCGCTCTTGATGCAGGAGCTGAGTCTCGTGTACGAAGCGGAACAGTCCGGTATGGGCACATCGCTCCCGGCGCTTTCTTCCAGTTATTCCAGCTTCGTTCGTTGGCAAAAGAAGTTGCTATCGAGTGATGAAGGTGAGAGGCACTGGGAATACTGGCGTAGTCAACTGGCAGGCGAACTGCCGATCTTAAACTTGCCGACGACGCGGCTGCGACCACCCATTCAAACCTTTCGTGGCGCTTCCGAACCTTTCCGGGTGAGCGCCGCAACTGCGCGTCGATTGAAAGCCTTGAGCAGTGATCACGGGGTCACGCTTTACATGACGTTGCTCGCGGCCTTTCAAGCGTTGCTCCATCGCTATACAGGCCAGGAGGAGTTGTTATTCGGCTCTGTTACCGCAGGCCGAACGAAGGCTGAGTTCGCCTCCCTCATCGGCTACTTCGTTAACCCGGTAGTGCTGCGGGCAACGATCTCCGATAACGCGGGGTTTGCATCCTTCCTGGCACAAGTCCGCCGAAGTGTATTGGCTGCCTTCGAGCATCAGGATTACCCGTTCTCTATGTTGGTGGAGCGTCTCGAGGCCGCGCGCGATCCCTCACGCTCGTCGCTCTTCCAGGTCATGTTCTCGTTTCAAAATACACACCTGACGGGCGGCGAAGCGTTGTCATTATTTGCGCTCGGTGAAGCCGGTGCGCGAATGAACCTCGGTGGGCTTGAGTTGGAATCACTACCCCTCAAGCGACGCGTGGCGCAGTTTGACCTGACGCTCATGATGACAGAGGCAGGCGAAGAACTGTACGCGACTTTCGAATACAACACAGACCTCTTTGACGCCGCGACGATTCGGCATATGGCACAAAGCTACCAGGCCTTGCTGGAAGCAGTCGTCGCAAATCCGACCGAAAGAATCTCGCGCCTGCCTCTGCTCAAGCCGGCTCCTCTCTGCGCCTTTGTGCCTTTGCGCGAGAAATATTCTCTTCTCGAAGAGGAGCAGACCATCCATCAGTTGTTTGAGCGTCAGGCTGCGGCGACACCCGAGACGATCGCGGTGGTGTTTGGTGACCAACGTCTCTCTTATCGGGAACTTAACGAACGTGCAAACAAACTCGCGCGACATCTGCGCGCACTTGGCGTTGGACCAGAGGCGCTCGTCGGAATCTGCGTGGAACGCAGTGCGGAGATGCTGGTGGGCCTGCTGGGGATTCTCAAAGCGGGAGGCGCTTATGTTCCGCTCGACACTTCCTACCCACGAGAGCGACTCGCGTTCCTGCTCGACGACGCACAGGTAGCGGTGCTCATCACGCAGTCAAATCTTTCAGGACAAATTCCAGACCATAAGGCCCGGGAGGTCTGTCTTGATAGCGACTGGGAGAAGATTGACCAGAACAGCGCCGACAACTTCGACAGCAGAGTGTCGCCGGATAATGCGGCTTACGTGATTTACACCTCCGGCTCGACCGGTTGGCCTAAAGGTGTGGTGGTTTCGCACTACAACGTGTTGCGACTGTTTGCCACGACAAAGAAGTTGTTTGATTTTTCGGAGCGTGACGTGTGGACGCTGTTTCACTCCTACGCGTTCGACTTCTCGGTGTGGGAGTTGTGGGGTGCGCTCCTTCACGGTGGACGTTTAGTAGTAGTCCGTTACTTCGTGAGCCGCACGCCGGAGGCTTTCAGAGAGTTGCTGCGAAACGAAGGTGTCACTGTTCTCAACCAGACTCCGACTGCTTTCCGTCAACTCATACGCACTGAAAACAATATCGGCAGAGAAGACGATCTGGTCCTGCGTCTGGTGATCTTCGGCGGTGAGGCGCTCGAACTTCAGAGCCTGCGTCCATGGCTTGATCGACACGGAGATGAACGACCGCAATTGGTCAACATGTATGGCATCACGGAGACAACCGTTCACGTCACCCACCGCAGGATCAGAATGGCTGATCTTGAGTCAAGGCGCGGAAGCGTAATCGGTCAGGCAATCCCGGATTTGCAGGTTTACGTTTTGGACCAACACCAGCAGCCTGTGCCGGTGGGAGTGGCGGGTGAGTTGTGCGTCGGTGGTGATGGATTGGCACGTGGATATTTGCATCAACCGCAACTCACCGCTGAACGATTCATCGCCGATCCATTCAGCGGCAGGAGCGGAGCGAGGTTGTATCGATCGGGCGATCTGGGACGCTACCGGGCGGACGGTGAGATTGAGTATCTGGGACGAATAGATCAGCAGGTAAAGGTACGTGGCTTCCGTGTCGAGGCAGGCGAGATTGAAGCGACGCTGGAGGAGCATCCAACGGTTCAGGAAAGCGTGGTCGTCGCGCATGCGGATGCGATCGGTAATAACCGCCTGGTGGCCTACGTCGTAAGCGCTCACGAATTTTCGCCGGAGACATTACGCAACCATCTACGGCAGCGACTGCCGGAGTATATGCTGCCGGCCGTCATCGTCGAGATAGAGACCCTGCCGCTGACGCCGAACGGCAAGGTTGATCGCCGCGCGCTGCCTGCGCCCGATAACCTCCCAGCCAGATCAAGCAAGAACTTTGAAGCGCCACGTACGGAGACTGAGCGGACGCTCGCCGCGATTTGGTCTGAAGTACTTGGGATTGTCCCGGTCGGAATCCACGACAACTTTTTTGAGATGGGCGGCGACTCCATTCTCAGCATACAGGTCGTCGCTCGCGCCAAAGAGGCCGGAATAATTCTGACACCTAAACAGTTGTTCCAGTGCCAGACTGTAGCAGAGCTGGCGCAAGTGGTTGGTACAGACCACGGCGCTAAAGAATCGACGCCCGAAGACTCAGAGCCGGTCAAGCTGGACGAGCAGCGGTTCGATGAGCTGACGAAGTCCGGTGGTCCAGTCGAAGAGATCTTCCCGCTCACACCGACGCAACAGGGAATGCTCTTTCACAGCCTCTCCGATCCTGACAGCGGGGTATACATCATACAGCTCGTCTTCGAGTTGAAAGACGGTCTCGACGAAGAAGTGTTCCGGGCCGCCTGGCAGTCCGTGGTCCGTCGTCATCAATCCTTGCGCGCGGACTTCGCTTGGGATGTTTACGAGAAGCCGATTCAGGTCGTCAGGCGAGAGGTCGAAGTGAAGCTGAAACAGGTGGACTGGAGGGAACTCAGCCGCGAAGCACAGGAACAGTTTTTAGACGAATACCTGCGGCGGGATCGCGAGCAAGGGTTTGACTTGAAATGTGCGCCGCTCCTACGGCTGGCTTTGTTTAGGAGTTCAGACGAGAAATACGTCTTCGTCCTGAGCAGTCATCACCTGCTGCTGGACGGTTGGTCGCTTGCAATTGTTTTACAGGAAGTCCTTGCGATTTACGACGCGGATTACGCCAACGCAAGCCGGGCGTTGCGTCTGAAAGAACCGCGCCCCTTTAGAGATTATATCGACTGGTTGTCGCGGCAGGATCAGGCCGGAGCGGAAGCTTTCTGGCGCGCGACACTAAAGGGGTTTGCGGCACCCACTCCGCTGGGGCTGGTTACCGTCGAAGACGCAGTCGCAAACCGAGATCACCAGCAGCCCGGCTATGGTGAAGAGTCCCTGCTTCTCTCCGAAGCAACGACCACGGCACTGCAAGCGCTGGCCCGTCAGAACCGACTGACCTTGAACACTCTAGTGCAGGGAGCCTGGGCGGTACTGCTCAACCGCTACAGCGGCGAGCAGGATATTGTCTTCGGCGTTACGTCTTCGGGCCGGCCGGCTGACTTAAAAGAGTCGGAGGCAATGGTCGGACTCTTTATCAACACGCTGCCTCTGCGTGTGACAGTGCCGTCGGGTCAGTTACTCATCCCCTGGTTGACAGAGTTTCAGGATCGGCTGGTCGAACTGCGCCAGTACGAATATAGCTCGCTTTCGCAGGTGCAGGAATGGAGCGAGGTGCGGCGCGGTCGCGCACTCTTTGAAAGCATCTTTGTCTTCGAGAACTATCCGGTGCACTCCTCACTTCTCGAGAGACAAGATGTCAGCGGCCTTCGTTCGATTGAACAGACAAACTATCCGCTGACCATCGCGGCCGGACTCGGCGCGCGGCTGGCATTTGACGCCGGCTACCAAACAGATCGCTTCAACGCTGTGACTGTCCGCCGAATGCTCCACCATCTTGAAACTCTGCTCGAAGGAATCATTGAACGTCCACACCAACGGCTTTCGCAGTTGTCGCTCCTGACTGCTGCGGAAAGAGACTTGGTTACCCGCGAATGGAACGAAACTCAGGTGGAGTTTCCCAACCTTGCTCTTCACGAACTATTCGAAGAGCAGGCTGCGGCGACGCCGGATGCCATCGCCCTGATCTTTGAAGGCAAGCGGCTGACTTATCAACAGCTGAACCAGCGCGCCAACAAGTTGGCCCACTATCTTTGCGATCTGGGACTGGATCGTGGGGCGCACGTCGGAATCTGTTTGGAACGCGGTACGGAGATGATCGTCGGCTTGCTCGCAATACTAAAAGCAGGCGGAACATACCTGCCACTCGATCCTGAATATCCGAAAGAGCGACTTGCCTTCATGCTCGCTGACGCGCAGCCCGAAGTAGTGTTGACGACGCAGCGACTGCTTGAAAACTTACCCGAGTACGAGGCGAGCATAGTCTGTGTAGATTCCGAAAGAGACAGCATCTCGCAGCAGAGCGGGGAGAATCCCTGCGTCATATCTTCTCCGGAAGACCTCGCTTACATCATCTACACGTCCGGCTCTACGGGCCAACCGAAGGGCGTAATGATCTCTAATCGCTCGGTATGCAATCACATGCAATGGATCGCCCGTGAGTTGCCATTCGACGAACGAGATCGAACGTTTTTGAAGTACTCGATCAGCTTCGACGCCGCGGTGGAAGAGATATTCCACCCGCTCATTACCGGAGCTGGTCTCGTCATCGTCCCGGACGGCCGGCAATACGACATGGACTATCTGGTCCAATTGATACATGAGCAACAAGTGACGGCGATAGACGTTGTGCCGACGATGCTCAAAGTATTCGTAGACGATGAGGGAATTAAGGAATGCCGAAGTCTGCGACGTGTGACGAGTGGTGGCGAGGTGCTCTCAGCCGAATTGAAAGATCGCGTATACCGGCTGTTGCCGGAAGTGGAACTGGTGAACGTCTACGGCCCGACGGAGACGGCGATCACGGCTACTTATTACAGGTGCGCTCCAGAGAGAGCGATCGCGATAGGCAAGCCCGTAGCGAATACGCAAGTTTACATCCTGGACCAAAATCTCGAGCCAGTGCCTGCGGAAGTTGCCGGGGAGATCTATATCGGCGGCAACGGAGTGGCGCGGGGTTATTTAAATCAGCCGCAGCTCACGGCGGAGAAATTCATTCCCGATCCGTTCTCAACAGAAGCGGGCGCGCGCCTCTACAAGAGCGGTGATCGCGGCCGGTATTTGGCGAACGGAAGTATCGAGTATCTCGGACGACTGGACCACCAGGTAAAGATAAGAGGTTTCCGCATCGAGCTGGGAGAGATCGAAGCGCGCTTGAGGAAACACCGGGCGGTCAGGGAAGCCATTGTCATCGTGCGCGAGGAAGCGGAAGGGAAGAAACGGTTAGTAGCTTATGTCGTCTGCGATCGTAAAGAAGCGGTAACGCCAAACGAGGTGCGCGAATATTTAAAGGAGCAGTTGCCGGAGCACATGCTGCCCGCCGCGGTCGTCTTGCTGGACGAACTTCCGCTCACCGCGAGTGACAAAGTGAACGTGAGAGCACTACCGGCGCCGGAAGAGATCAAGACTGAAGCAGTCCACGTAGAACCGCGCACGCCGGTGGAGCAGGAACTCGCAAGGATTTGGCGCGACGTGCTCGGACTCGAACGAGTCGGAATTACGGACAACTTCTTCGAGCTCGGCGGAGATTCAATCCTCAGCATACAGATTGTGGCTCGTGCCAGAGACGCAGGCTTGTTAATCACGCCGAAGCAACTTTTTCAACATCAGACCATTTCAGAGCTCGCCGCGGAAACAAAAATCTCACGCGAGGACGCGCCCGAAGGAGAAGTTAGTGAGGGCATCATACCTTTGACGCCCATTCAACGCTGGTTCTTCGAGCAGGAGTTGCCGGAGCCTCATCATTACAACCAGGCCGTGATGCTGGAATTGAAGCCGCACGTTCGTGCCGCCCTGCTGCAAAAAAGTCTGGAACGGTTGGTCCAACATCACGAAGCGCTGCGCCTCCGCTTCGCACACGAGACCCTGGACTGGGAACAGACAAACGCCGCGCGTGAGACCCACGATGTGTTCAAGTGCGTGGACCTGTCATCACTCGCTCTCGAAATACAAACAGCGGAGATCGAGAGAATTGCGAACGAGACGCAGGCAAGTCTCGACTTAAACGAAGGGCCGATCACCCGGGCCGTCTATTTCGATCTTGGAATTGGCAGACCGCACCGCCTCCTGATCGTCATTCATCACCTGGCAGTTGATGGTGTGTCGTGGCGAATACTGCTCGACGATATGCAAAAGACTTACGAGCAGTTACGGCGTGGTGAGGAGGTAAAGCTTCCAGCAAAGACGCTCTCCTTCAGGCGCTGGTCTGAATTGCTCGGGACGTACGCTCAGTCCGAGTCAGTGCGGCAGGAATTGGAGTATTGGACAGCGGCACCTCGCCGGCAGGGCGGGAAGTTGCCGATTGATCGTGAGGGAGGCAACACAGCGGATTCGGCGCGCAGTCTCTCGGTCTCTTTAACGGCTGAGGAGACCCGGCTTCTGCTGCAAGAAGTACCGCGCGCTTATCGAACCCAGATCAACGACGTGCTGCTTGCAGCATTGGCCCAGGCGCTCTCCGAATGGACTGGGAAGAATAGCGTGCTGGTGGATCTTGAAGGGCACGGGCGAGAAGAGGTCGTCGAAGGTTGTGATCTTTCGAGAACCGTCGGCTGGTTCACCACAATTTTCCCGGTGCTGCTGGAATTGAGCAATTCTTCCGGGCCGGGTGAGACGTTGAAGTCAATAAAGGAGCAACTGCGGAGCGTGCCGAATAGAGGCATCGGCTATGGTTTGCTTAGGTATCTACACACCGAGGACGAAGTTTCAGGGTGGTTGGAAAAACTTCCCCCTGCGCAGGTGAGCTTTAACTACCTGGGCCAACTGGACCAGATCCTCCGCGATGAGAGATCTCCTTTCTCTTTGACAAATGGTCCGGTCGGCCGGCCGCACAGCAGACTTGGCAGACGCAGGTATCTAATCGAAATAGACGCCGCCGTGAGCGAAGGGCAGCTTCAGACGGAGTGGACCTACAGCAATGAACTACACGCGCGCCAGACTATCAAGGCCGTCGCAGAGAGCTTCGTCAGGAAACTGCGGAAACTGATCGAGCATTGCGTATTACGTGAAGTGCGTGAGTACACGCCCTCCGACTTTCCGTTAATCAACCTGAGCGAGCGGCAACTAGAGCAAATTCAAAAAACAAGCGGACAGTTGGAAGATCTTTACCCTCTGTCGCCAATGCAACAGGGGATGCTCTTCCATAGCCTCTATGGGCCGGACCTGGGAATCTACACGACCCAACTGGTCTGCGAACTAAACGGCTCTCTGAACGAGGACACATTCCAGGCGGCATGGCAAGCGGTGTTAGACGCCCATACGGTGCTCAGAACCAGCTTCGAGTGGGAGGTCGTGAAAGAACCCGTGCAGATGGTCAGACGATCAGTAAAAGTGCAGCTCAAGCGAGAGGACTGGCGGAGTCTCGACCGCAGTGAGCAGCAAGAAAAATTGGAAGAGTATCTGCGCTGCGATCGTGAGCAGCGGTTTGATTTGAAGATGCCGCCTCTGATGCGCCTGGCCCTCTTGAGGATGGCTGACGATGAGAGACTGTTTGTTTGGACCAGCCATCACTTACTGATGGACGGTTGGTCGCTTCCCATTATCTTGAATGACGTATTTGCTTCCTACGAAAGACTGCGCCACAAGGAATCGACACAGGTGAAGCCCCGTCCCGGTTATCGGGACTATATTGCCTGGCTCAAAAAGCAGGACTTGAAAAACGCGGAAATGTTCTGGCGGCGATTGCTCAAAGGTTTCGCGTCGCCGACTCCCATCGCTCTCCGCCGGACTCCCACTCTCGCGAACAGCGACTCGGCGCAGTATCGCGAACAACAGAACCGATTAACAGAATCCACTACCGCAAGCTTGCAAGCGTTCGCACAACGACATCAGTTGACGCAAAACACTGTGGTCCAGGGAACGTGGGCGTTACTGCTGAGTACATACGCCAAAAGGGACGATGTCGTCTTCGGCGTCGTGGTGTCAGGGCGCTCGGCGGAAGTATCCGAAGTTGAATCAATGGTTGGGTTATTCATCAACACGCTGCCGATCCGCGTGAGGATTACGCCGGAAGCAGACTTGATTGTCTGGCTCAAGCAATTGCAGGCGCAGCAGTCGGAGATAGGTCAATACGAATACAGCCCTCTGGCGCGAGTGCAGGAGTGGAGCGAGGTTCCACGGGGGACGTCGCTCTTCGAGAGCATCTTCATCTTCGAGAACTATCCCGTGGTAAGCGAAGCGGAGGCGTGGTTGCAAGAGGCGCACGGTGGCCTCCAAGTGAGAAGTGTCCGTTCCATCGAAAGGTCAAATTATCCGCTCACCGTGTGGGCGATACCCGGTCGCGAGTTGGTGCTGAAGATTGGATACGACCCGCAGCGCCTTGATGAGACTTTAGTCAGTGAACTCCTGGAGGATTACCAGACGTTACTGGAAGAGATTGCGTTGAATCCTCAACGACAAATTTCGGACTTGTTATTGCCACAAAAAGGCACAAAAGGCTCAAAAGTTTCAGCAATTCCATTCGCTGCTTTTAATGCTTCTTCGTAGCTTGAGATTGGACAAGGTATGAAGGTCGCGCGCGCAGAGCAGAAACAAACCGTTCACGAGCTGTTTGAGCGGCAGGTTGCGGCGACGCCTGACGCGATCGCCGTTAACTTTGAGGGCGAGAGGCTGACTTACGGTGAGCTTCACGCACAAGCCAACAGGCTGGCCCATTATCTCCGCAGCCTCGGCGTGGGACCGGAGACCTGCGTCGGCATTCTCTTAGAACGTTCCCTGGAAATGGTTGTGACCATACTTGGTGTGCTCAAGGCAGGTGGCTGCTATCTGCCTTTGGATCCTGCCTACCCGTTGGAACGTCTTGCTTTCATGCTCGAAGACGCACGAGCGTCGCTGTTGGTAACGGGCCAGACAACCAGCGCGCTTATGTTGGACTCACCCGTGCGCGTGATTTGTCTTGATTGGGAAGTGATCTCCACTGGGAGTGCTGAAGATCCTTCGCGCGCTGCTTCTGCCGAGAATCTGGCGTATGTCATCTACACCTCTGGTTCAACGGGCCAACCGAAGGGCGTCGCCATCAGCCATGCCAACATAGCACGTCTTTTCGACTCGACCCGCGCGTGGTTCAGTTTCGACGAGCGCGACGTATGGACACTCTTTCATTCTTACGCCTTCGATTTCTCCGTCTGGGAACTGTGGGGCCCGCTCCTCCATGGTGGGCGAGTGGTGATCGTCCCGGTTTCGGTGAGCCGTGATCCCGCGGCTTTCTACGAACTGCTTTGCCAGGAGCGTGTGACAGTGCTCAACCAGACCCCGTCGGCTTTCTGGCAACTGAGTCAAACAGAGGAAGACCTGCATGAAAGAAGCGGAGACGCTCAAACAGAACTTGCCCTGCGGTTAGTAATCTTCGGCGGTGAAGCGCTCGAGTTGCAAAGGCTGAGGCCCTGGTTTGAGCGGCACGGAGACGAACGCCCGCGACTTGTCAACATGTATGGCATCACGGAGACGACGGTCCACGTCGCCTATCGCCCGATCATCATGGAAGATTTAAATGCCGGGCGAGGTAGCGTGATCGGCAAGGCGATTCCGGATCTGAAACTTTATTTGCTCGACGCAGATCTACGTCCTGTCCCCGACGGTGTTGAAGGCGAGATTTACGTCGGCGGCGCCGGACTCGCACGCGGCTACTTAAACCGGCCTGAGCTGACGGCAGAACGTTTTGGTCCCGACCCATTTGGAGTCGATGTGGGCGCGCGTCTCTATCGGACGGGCGACCTGGCTCGTCTCGTGCGCAATGGCGATCTGGAATACCGGGGTCGCGCCGACGATCAAGTGAAGATTCGCGGCTTTCGCATCGAGCCGGGAGAAGTTATTACAGCGCTCGCGCGGCATCCCGCGATCCGAGAGAGTGTGGTTCTGCCAAGCGAGGACGCGCATGGAGAAAAACGACTGGTGGCTTATAGCGTTTGTGACGGACAAGCGCGCCCGACGAGCGGCGAACTGCGCGAGTTCTTAAAGGACAAGCTGCCTGCGCACATGATTCCGTCCGCTTTCATATTCCTCAACGTCCTGCCGCTAACTCCGAACGGCAAGATCGATCGCAAACTTCTGCCCGCGCCCGATTGGGCCGAACCCGAACTCGACGGAGTCCGCATAGCGCCGCGCACAAACGTGGAGCAAGTGCTGGTGGAGGTCTGGAAAGAAGCGCTCGGTGTGCGGCGCGTCGGCATTGATGACAACTACTTTGCGTTGGGTGGAGATTCGATTCACAGCATTCGGGTGCGCGCCGGCGCGCTTGAGAAAGGATTGGACTTTTCACTGCAACAGCTTTTCCAATATCCGACGGTTCGCAAACTCGCCGAACATGTCACCACCACGGAAAACCAATCCCGCCCAACATCACCTCAACAGCCGTTCGCACTGATCGCGGAAGAAGATCGACGCAAACTGCCCCCGGCGCTAGATGATGCGTATCCGCTCTCGCGATTGCAGACCGGGATGGTCTTTCATAGCGAATACAGCCCGGATTACATCGTTTACGTCAGCAGCCTGCACTTGCATCTTCCGCTGGACATCGAGAAGTTGCAATCAGCGCTGGACCAGATGACGATGCGTCACGAGATGCTGCGAACGTCGTTCGCGCTCGCCGGCTTCAGCGAACCGTTGCAACTCGTTCACCAAACAACTCACCAGCCTCTGCAGGTCGAAGATCTGCGCCACCTTTCGTCGCCTGAGCAGAGAAGCTGGATTGCTGAATGGATCGCGAGCGAAATGCGCCACCGGTTTGATTGGACCACGGCTCCGCTGCTTCGTTTTCACCTGCACCTGCTTGGAGACAACTCGGTTCAGTTTACGATGAGCGAACCTTTCTTCGACGGCTGGAGCGTAGCGTCGTTTTGCACCGAACTCTTCGAACGCTACTCCGCCCTGCTGAACGGAATACCCATTCCTGCGGAGGCTCTCCTGTCGACGACCTACAAAGATTTCGTATTGCTCGAACGCGAGGCTTTACAGTCCGACCAGTGCCGGCGCTATTGGACCACTACCCTTGCCGGCGCCCCCGCGAGCCGTCTTGCTCGCCGGCCAGTCACGACGACCGTTGTCGATGCTCCCCAAGTGATGCGACTCGAGGTTCCGATCTCGAAAGCAGTTTCCGACGGTCTGAAGCGCTTGGCCCAATCTATCGAAGTTCCGCTTAAGAGCGTTCTCATGGCCGCGCACATAAAAGTGTTGAGCCTGCTCACCGGGCAGTCGGATGTGCTTACGGGACTCCTCATTAACGGACGTCCCGAGAAGGCAGGTGGTGAGCAGATCCTTGGGGCTTTTCTCAACACGGTGCCGTTGCGCATTGAGTTGGACGACGGCACGTGGGCCGACCTTGCCCGGCGCGCTTTCGAGGCCGAAAACGAACTCCTGCCCTTCAGGCGTTACCCCATTCAGGAGTTGCAAAGAGTCCACGGCGCGGAACAGTTATTCGACACGGTCTTCAATTACACACACTTTCACGTTGCAGATCGCCTGCGCGGCGTGGACGGCCTGGAAGTCCTCGGCGTTGAGGGCACGGAGCAGACTTATTACGCGCTGACGGCGCAGTTCAACATGGACCACCTGTCCTCACGCATCGAGCTGGCACTGGATTATCGAACCATTGAACTCGGCGAAGAACAGGCGACAGAGATAGCTCATTGCTACAGCCGTGTGCTTGACGCAATAAGCGCTGAGCCTTCTGCGCTTCACGAAGCGGTGTGCCTGCTTTCTGATGACGAACAGCAGCGTCTGTTGGTGGAATTGAATGACACCCACGCGGTCTTCCCCGAAGAGAACTGTGTCCATCAGTTGTTCGAGGAACAAGTACAGCGTGCGCCCGATAGGGTTGCCGTCCATTGTGGTAGAGAGAAACTGAGCTATCGCGAATTGAATCTACGAGCGAACCAACTCGCCCGGTGTCTGCGAAGGATGGGAGTAGGTCCGGAGGTTCTTGTAGGAA
>Ga0111538_10002566_pt1 | contig 25511 bp, 12 predicted proteins | sample SoiMethybrSBSTD1_FD_79669 | JGI IMG/M metagenome (GOLD analysis project Ga0111538, IMG submission 79669) | Bulk soil microbial communities from a Populus tree surrounding site in Tennessee, USA - Soil MetaG P. TD hybrid SBSTD1 (version 2)... | ecosystem: Environmental > Terrestrial > Soil >...
CGATCTGCGCGGTTCCCGTCGCCGTCGTCACGGTGCCGCGATCGCCGACCTGGCCGCCGCCTTGCGCGTAGAACGGCGTCGTCGCCGCGACGACGAGCACCTTCTGGCCCGCGTTCGCGCGGTTCAGCAGCGCGTCGCCGTCGCCGACCAGCGCCTGCAGCTTCGTCGCCGTCTTCAGCTCGGTGTAGCCCGTGAACGTGCTCGGCTTGCAGTCCGCGTCGCGCAGCTTCACCGCGACGCTCGCCGTGAACACCGCGTCGGTCGTCGCCATGCTCGCGCGCGCACGCTGGCGCTGCTGCTCCATCGCGGCCTCGAACCCTGCCTCGTCGAGTCGATGGCCGGACTCCTCCATGACCTTCTGCGTGATGTCGACCGGGAATCCGAAGGTGTCGTGCAACGTGAACGCGAACTCGCCGCTGCCGGCCGTCGCGCTGCCAGCCGACGGCTTCTTGGCCACAGCAAGGAACTCGGCGAGCCGCGCGGTGCCCTGGCGGTAGACGGTGAGGAAGTTCTCTTCTTCGCCGCGGATCACGGCGCGGCACTGGCCGGCGCTCTCGCGCACCTCGGGATAGTGGTCCCCCATGAGGCGGCCGACGAGGTCGACCATCTCGAACAGGAACGGACGGTGCAGGCCGAGCTCGTAGCCGTCGCGCGCCGCGCGGCGCAGGATCTTGCGCACGACGTAGCCGCGGCCTTCGTTGCTCGGCAGAGCGCCGTCGGCGATGCAGAACGTGATCGCGCGGATGTGGTCGGCGATGCGCCGCATGCGGATGTCGCGCTTGCCGTCCCTGCCGTAGGGCACCCCGGTCAGGGCGCCGAGGTGGTCGAGGTAGGGCTTGAACAGCTCCGTCTCGAAGTTGTTCTTCGCTCCCTGCAACACGGCGGCAATGCGTTCGAGACCGAGCCCGACGTCGATGTTCTTCTGCGGCAGCGGCCGCAACGAGCCGTCGGGTTGCCGGTCGAACTGCGTGAACACGCAGTTGCCGATCTCCGTGAAGCGGTCGTCGGGCAGCGACTCGAGCCCCTTCTGCGCGGGACAAGGCTCACCGGGCCGCGCGTCGAAGTAGATCTCCGAGCACGGACCACACGGACCGTTGGGCCCCTTGCTCGGCGCCTCCGCGGGCCAGAAGTTCTCCTTCTCACCGAAGCGGAACACCCGCGTGGGCGGCAGGCCGATGTCCTTCGTCCAGATCGCGTAGGCCTCGTCGTCGTCCTTGTAGACGGTCGCGACCATGCGCTCGGCCGGGATGCCGCACACGTCTTTGAAGAAGGCCCATTCCCACGCGATGCACTCCTTCTTGAAGTAGTCGCCGAACGAGAAGTTGCCGAGCATCTCGAAGAACGTGTGATGCCGCGGCGTGAAGCCGACGTTGTCGAGATCGGGCACGCGCAGGCACTTCTGCGACGTCGCGATGCGCTTCCACGGCAGCGTGCCCTTGCCGAGGAACATGTCCTTGAACTGGTTCATGCCCGCGCCCGTGAACAACAGCGTCGGATCGTTCGCCGGCACGAGCGAGTCGGACGCCATCACCTTGTGGCCCTGCTGCTCGAAGAACTTCAAGAAGCGGGCGCGGATCTCGGCAACGGTCAGCGGTTTCATGGCGCAGCGGGCGGAACGGTCGGGGCGAACAGCGGATTGGGGCGACCGTTGTAGCGAACGCCGCCTCGCGCCGGAAGCGTGGCCTCGCCGCGCGCGCTGCCCCTGTCAGCCCTGCCCCCGGGTCAGCCCTGCCGCTGTCAGCCCTGCCGCTGTCAGCTCTGCCCCCGGGTCAGCTCTGCGTCGTCTGGCGCGGTGGCGGCTGGGTGCCGCGCAGTCCGGTCTTGCCATCGATCTGCTTGGCGTCGCTCGGCTTGCCGTCGATCGGCTTGCTGTCGACGAGCTTGCCGTCGCTCGGGCGCGTCTCGGGCTTCACCGCTTCGCCGCGCGCGGCCAGGATTGCTGCCGCCGAGCTCGCTGCTCCGTTCGTCGTGGCGGCTGGTGGAGCCGCGCCTGTCTGCGACGCACCTGTCTGCAACGCACCTGTCTGCGACGCACCCGCCTGGCGCTTCATCAAGAAGGCGAGCAGCGCGTCTTCGATCTCCTTGCTGAGCTGCGGATTCTCCTTCAAGAAGTCGCGCGCCTTCTCGCGACCCTGACCGAGCCGCGTCTCGCCGTGGCTGATCCACGTGCCGGAGCGCTTCAGGAAGTTGCTCTCGACGCCGAGATCGAGCACCTCGCCGAGCCGGTTGATGCCCTCCGCGAACAGGATGTCGAACTCGCACTTCTTGAACGGCGGCGCGACCTTGTTCTTGACGACGGTCGCCTTCGTGCGCGCCCCGATCGGTTCTTCGCCGTCCTTGATCTGGCCGATGCGCCGGATGTCGATGCGCACGGAGGAGTAGAACTTCAGCGCGCGGCCGCCCGTCGTCGTCTCGGGGCTGCCGAACATGACGCCGATCTTCTCGCGGATCTGGTTGATGAAGATCAGCGTGGTCCTGGTCTTCGACACGACGCCGGTCAGCTTGCGCAGCGCCTGGCTCATAAGCCGGGCCTGCAGGCCCATGAAGCTGTCGCCCATCTCGCCTTCGATCTCCGCCTTGGGTACGAGCGCCGCGACCGAGTCGATCACGATCACGTCGATCGCACCCGACTTCGCGAGCGTCTCGCAGATGTCGAGCGCCTGCTCGCCGTTGTCGGGCTGCGAGATCAGCAGCGAATCGAGGTCCACGCCGAGGCGCTTCGCATACTGCGGATCGAGCGCGTGCTCCGCGTCGATGAACGCGCACACCCCGCCCTGCCGCTGGGCATTGGCAACCACGTGCAGCGTCAACGTCGTCTTGCCCGAGGACTCCGGACCGAACACCTCGATCACGCGACCGCGCGGCAGACCCTTGCCGCCGATGCAGAGGTCGAGCCCCAGCGAGCCGGTCGAAATGCCCTCGATCGGCGTCTCGACGCGGTCGCCCATGCGCATGATCGAGCCGTCGCCGTGGGTCTTCTGGATTGCTGCCATGGCGTCGAGCAACGCCTCGCTCAGCGGGGCTTTCGTGGTCTCACCGGCCTTCGGCTTCATCGTTGGTCCCTCCCTTGGGAATGGTTTCTGGTGGCAAACTCGCACGATAGCGAGGACCCGAACAAAAGGCAAACATCATGTTCGAGCACTGCTGTGTGGCCTGAATCCGGCAGCGGTTGCAGCTTTTCGCGGTGCCGCGAGAAAACCGCCATCGCAGCGCCTCGATCAGCAATGTGCGCGGTCACGCGCGACGCGTCGTGAGATAGTTGCCAACTGATGGCAGCCCTCTCCCCCCAGCCACGACGGCCGGGATCACTCTGCATTCTGCTCGCATTGGCCATAGCGGGCATCGTGCTCTTCTACTGGCTGCGGCGCGACGACATTGGCGATGTCGCGCGTGAAATGAGACCCGGAGGCATCGTCAGCACACCGTTGCGTGCGGCCACCGGCGGGGAAACGCCGCGCTTCAGACTACTTCCCCCCGGCGCCTGCGGCCTCGACTTCACGAACGTGCTGCAGAAGGAGAACTGCTACCAGTATCTGACCAACGGCGCCGGTCTCGCGGTCTCCGACTACGACGGCGATGGTCTCGTCGACGTCTACTTCGTCTCGCAGGACGGTCCGAACCGCCTGTTCCGCCAGCGCGCGCCGTTGCAGTTCGAGGACGTGACCGTCGCAGCCGGCAACGTCGACGGCGGCAAGGCGTGGGGCACCGGTGCCTGCTTCGCCGACGTCGACGGCGACGGCGACCTCGACCTCTACGTCTGCAACCTCGAGTCGAAGAACCTGCTCTACGAGAACCAGGGCGACGGCACCTTCCGCGAGAACGCGGCGAAGTACGGCCTCGACCTCGTCGCGGCCTCGATGATGGCGGCGTTCGCGGACTACGACCGCGATGGCAAGCTCGACCTCTACCTGCTCACGAACCGCGCGCTGCACCCGGGATGGGCGCTGACCCCCGAAGTGCTGGGAGGCCTCGAGACGCCCGCCGACGCCGCGCGTCGCGCCGTCCAGATGGTGCCGACGGTCGAACAGCTCGCGCAGATCGACGCACTCGCCAGAGCCGGCAAGTTCCGCAGCCTCGCCGACGTGCCACCCGAGTTGCGCGAGCACTTCCTCGTCTTCCGCGGCAGGCGCTTCATCTCGGGACAGGAAGACCGCCTCCTGCACAACGTGAACGGGCGCTACGTCGACGTCTCGTCGAGCGCCGGCATCCTGGGCTTCGGCATGGGCCTCTCGGCCACGTGGTGGGACTACGACGACGACGGTTTCCCCGACCTCTACGTCGCGAACGACCTCGAGTCGCCCGACACGCTCTACCACAACGAACGCAACGGCACGTTCCGCAACACGACCGGCGAGGTGCTGCCGCACACGGCCTACTACGGCATGGGCGGCGACGCGGGCGACGTCGACGGCGACGGCCGGCTCGACTTCCTCGTCGCCGACATGAGCATGACGACGCACAGGAAAGCGAAGGTGCTCATGGGCGACATGAACAACCAACGCGATGTGCTGATCCACGCGAGGCCGCCGCAATACATGCGCAATGCGCTGCTGCTCAACACGGGTTGTGGCCGCTTCCAGGAGGCCGGTCTGCTCGCCGGCGTCGCGAGCACGGACTGGACGTGGAGCGTGCTGTTCGGCGACCTCGACAACGATGCGCGTCTCGACCTGTTCGCGACGAACGGCATCGCGCGCTTCGAGATGGACCCGGACTTCCAGGCGCGCGTGCAGGACTTCGTCGCCAGGAACCGCCGTCAGGCAGCCGTCGAGCTGATCCAGAACGTGCGCAAGGTTCCCGAGAAGAACCTCGCGCTGCGCAACACGAGCGACCTCAAGTTCACCAAGACGGGTGCTGAATGGGGCCTCGACCTCGAGGCCGTGAGCCATGGTGCTTCGCTCGTCGATCTCGACGGCGACGGCGATCTCGACGTGCTCGTCAACAACTGGAACGAACCGGCAGCCGTCTACGAGAACCGTACGACGGACGGCAACGCGATCGTCGTGCGCTTGCGCGGCCAGCGCAGCGAACGCTTCGGCGTCGGCGCGCGCGTCACGGCGACGTTGGCCGACGGCAGCGTGATCGTGCGCGAGAACTGGCTGTCGCGCGGCTACCTGTCGGGCCAGAACCCCGAGCTGCACTTCGGGCTCGGCAAGGCGACTGCCGTGAAGCAGCTGTGGGTGCGGTGGCCGTCGGGCCACGTTCAGACCTTCGCCGACCTCGCCGCGGGGCAGCGCTACACGATCACCGAGGCGCCGGCGCCGCCGTCCGGATGGTCGGCCGGGGGGTTCGAGCCAGGCGCGTCCGTGATCGACCTGAACAACTTCGGCGCCAACCCGGTCGCATTCCATGACGTCGCGGCACCGCCGTTCCGCCATCAGGAGAACGAGTTCGACGAATACCGCGACCAACCGCTGCTGCCGAGTGGTGTCTCGCGGCTCGGCCCGGGGCTCGCGTTCGGCGACGCCGATGGCGACGGCGACGACGATCTCTTCGTCGGCGGCGCGCGCGGGCAGGCCGGAGCGCTGTTCCTGGCCAGCCCGAACGGTTGGACGCTGCAGCCGGGTCCCTGGGAACAGGACGCTGCGTGCGAGGACATGGGCGTGTTGTGGCTCGACTACGACCGCGACGGCGACCTCGACCTGTTCGTCGCGAGCGGCGGCGCCGAGGTGAAGCAAGGTGACCCGACGCTGCGCGACCGCATCTACCGCAACGACGGCGGCGGCGTGTTCACGCGCAACGAGCAAGCACTGCCCGACGTGCGTGAGTCCTCGGGCCACGCGTGCGCCGCGGACTTCGACCGCGACGGCGATCTCGACCTGTTCGTCGCGGGTCGTCTCGTGCCCGGTGCGTATCCCGATGCGCCGCCGAGCCGCATCTACCGCAACGACGACGGCAGGTTCGTCGACGTGACGCAGCAGCTCGCACCGGCGCTGTTGCACGCCGGCATGGTCACGAGTGCGTTGTTCACGGACGTCGACGCCGACGGCTGGCTCGATTTGCTGGTCGCGGCGCACTGGCAGCCGATCCGGCTGCTGCACAACGTCGGCGGCACGGCGTTCGTCGACGCGACGGCAGCCGCGGGCCTCTCCGCCCACACGGGCTGGTGGAACAGCCTCTGCGCGTGGGACGTCGACGCCGACGGCGACCTCGACTACGTCGCGGGCAACCAGGGTCTCAACACGAAGTACAAGGCGAACCCCGAGCATCCCGCGCGATTGTTCTTCGGCGACTTCGACGACAACGGCACGCGCGATCTGATCGAAGCGAAATACGAAGGCGACAACCTGCTGCCCGTGCGCGGCCGCAGCTGCAGCAGCCAGGCGATGCCGTTCCTCGCGACGAAGTTCCCGACCTACGACCAGTTCGCGAGCTCGCTGCTGCCGGACATCTACACCGAACAGCGGCTCGCGGCGTGCGGCCAGCTCGCGGCGACGACGCTCGCGAGCTGCTTGCTGCGCAACGACGGCAAGGGCAGGTTCACGGTCGAAGAGCTGCCGCGGCGCGCGCAGCTCGCGCCGATCTTCGGCATGGTCGCGATCGGCGACCTGCTCGTGTGCGCCGAGAACAGCTACGCGCCCGAGCCCGAGACGGGGCGGCACGACGGCGGCACCGGCCTCGTGCTGCGCGCGACGAAGAACGGCATCGAGGTCGTGCCGCCGATCGAACACGGCATCTGCTTCTTCGGCGATCGCAAGGCGCTCGCGATGCGCAGCAACGCGGGTGCCTGCGAGCTCGTGTTCGCGAACAACGACGACGTGCTGCGATCGTTCGCCGCCGATGCGACCTCGCGTGCCAGGACGATCGACCTGCCGAAGCTGCCAGGCAATCCGCAAGCGATCGGCACGCGCATCGTGTTCGAGTTCGGCGATGGCAAGAAACGCGCGGTCGAGGTGCATGCGGGGTCAGGCTATCTCTCCTGTTCACGACCCGACCTGCGTGCAGAGTTGGCCGTGCGGGCCAGCGTGCGCCTGCCCGACGGCGTCGCGAGCGTGCAGGAGTTGGCCAGGTAGGCTCGACGGTCGTACTCGGCGAGTTCGCCGCGCCGCGTCGCGAGCAAGCGCAGCACGGCGAGGCGACCAGGCTCCGTCGGATGGCGCGCAATCGCGCCGACCAGCCCGCCGCACGCCATCGTCGCGCCGTTGATGCACAGATCCATCTGCCCGCACCGGACCTCGCCAGCGAACCACGGCACGTCGACGCGAATCGGCTCCGGCGGAACCTTCCAATCGAGCTTCACCTTGACGCCGGAGGGCCGCTGAGCGAGGCGACGAAAGCGCTCGGCACGTTCGGCGTGCAGTGACAACGCCGTTCAGTGCAGCGTCACGGACAAGCCGCGCGAGCAGGCCAGGTCGAACGACGCCGTGCTGCACGTGCTGCGCTACGCTTCGAGCGAGGTCTTCTATGCGTCACGTCACACCAATCGTCGCGACCGCTGCGATCGCGGTCTCTTCCCTGCTCCTTGGCATGCGCCTGTCGCCGCAGGACGCCCCTGCGAAGTCTCTGGCCGCCGAACGCTACGACGCCGTGAACACGGTCATGAAGCGGGCGACCGACGCGAAGGAGCGTTTTCTGACGATGCCTTGGGAGCGCGCCGCCGAGCTCGAAACGCGCGTGCTGTGGTCGCGCCGGCTCGCCGAAGCAGCCGTCGACGCCGGCGCAGCGCCGGCGCGCGATGCGTACGCGCAGCACGTCGCGCGCATCGAGGCAATGCTGTTTGTCGAAAAGGCCTTCCAACAGGACGGGCGACGCAGCGACGTCGACATTGCGCTCGTGCGCTTCCACCTCGCCGAGGCGAAGATGCTGCTCGAACGCGCGAAGTGAACGCCGTGCGAGGAGCCTCCTCCCGGCCAGGAGTTGGATGGGTTGCAACGGTGCGCGCCGCGGCCGAACTTCGCGGCCACTCCGGAGGAACATGAGAGCGAAGCGGCCGCCCGCGATGCGCAGGCAGTGAACGGATCGGGGCGCTACTTCACGGTGAACTCGACCGTGGTCTCGCGATCCACTGGCAGCTCGATCTCTTTGCCCTCGACGGGGATCTTCGGCAGCAAGGGCTGGCGGTCGCTGAGCACGACCACGCCGACCGGCATCCAGTCGAACACGGCCAGACCAGCGGCATCGGACTCCGCGCAGCGCTCGCCGGTGGGCATTCGCACCCATACCTTGCGGCTGGCCAGCGCGCGGCCCTGACCATCCAGCACGCGCACTCGCAAGCGGCGCGGCGTGAAGTGGAACTCCTGCTCCACCGTGCCACCGGCAGGCACCGTGAGCTGGTCGGCATGCGCCACCCACGTCGCTGCACCGTGGTCTTCGATCTGCAACCGCAGCGCGCAGGGACCCGGCAGCACGCCCGTCACCGTGAAGGCTCCGCGTTCGTCGGTGATGCCCTTCCCGACGCGAGTGCGATGGCTGGTGCCGGGCCGTGTCAGCTGCGCGAACAGATCGATCTGCCTGCCGGCCACGCCCTGCCCGTCCACGATCACGCGGCCCCGCACGCAACCGGCGTCGAACCGCGAAGCGTCGAGCTGGACCGTGGCCTCGCTGCGCGGCAGCACGATGCGCTGCAACGGCGGGTCGAGCAGCCAGGGACTGCCGTCCAGGCGCACGGCGAGATACAGCAGTCGTGCGCCGGGCACGAGGTCTTCGGCGTGGAACGAACCGTCGGAGGTGAGATCGATGTTCGTCACGTGGTCGGCGAGTTCGTCGTCGGCGAGCACGAGAAGGGCACGTCCCGACGGGTAGCCAGCAACCTTGACGCTTCCGTGCAGCGAGGCAGCGGCAGCCAGCGTCACCACGAGCGGCTGGCCCGGCACGACGACCGGATGGCGCAACGTGCCCTGCGCAAACCCGCGCGCGGTCGCGCGCAGGCCCAGGTCGGTGTCGTTCCCAGGGAAACCCAGCGACACGTGGCCCTCGGGACCGGTCTTCCCTGCCGCGTAGCGAACGGGATGGAAGTCCTCGCGGATCGGCAGCTGGCTGAGCGCGGGCCACGTGCGACGGAAGTCGCGGGCCTTCGGCACGTCGATCTTGCCAAGGTGCAGCACCTCGACACGAGCCTCCGGGATCGGCTGCGCCTGCTCGTCCTGCACGACGATCCGGACTGCTTCCATGCGTTCGAGCTCGAAGCGGACCCGAGGCAGGCCCGGCGCGACCTCGACGAGCTTCTGATCGGGCAGCAGCATGGCGTCCTGCGGCAACACCGCGACGAGGTGGCTGCCGCGCTCGAGACCGTCGATGCCGATGCGCCCGTCCTCGGCCAGGTCCACGGACCACTGCCGGCTGGGCCACGGCCCTTTCTCCTTCGGCGCGGTGACTGCGAACGACCGCACCGGGCGCCCGGTGGCGCGCTCCACGACCTCGACCGCGATGCTGACGCCGCGCTGCAGCACGAAGCGCACGTCGCGGGTCCCCCATGGGATCTCGTCGGTCGGTGGCGGCAGCTCGTGGCCCTCGGCCTGGCCGACTTCGAGACGTTGCGGTGCCGGATCCGGCTCGAGCGCGAACAGCTCGAACGAGCCATCCGCCTCTGTCCTTGCACTGGCATAGCGTCCACTTCGCTTCAGGACGGGCTGCACCGTGACCTTCGCGATCGGCCGGTTGCGGTCGTCGACGACGAAGCCCGCGATGGACGGGGTTGCCGCGCACGTGACAGCGACATCGAGCGCGGTGGTCCCGGCCGGGACGGTGACCGACCTCGGCGTCACGACGCACCAGCCCGCGCGTCCTGCCTCCAGCTGCCAGGTTCCTGGCGGCACGATCTCGGCGAACGCGAAGGTGCCATCTTCCTTCGACTCGGTGTGGATGCGCTCCCCACCATCGGACCGGAAACCGAACGCGATCGGCAGGTCCATCAGGCTCACGTGGCACTTTGCGATCGGCTGCCCGCCTGGTCCCACGACCCGGCCGTGCACGGCTGCGCCCGCCGAGAGCTCGACGTCGCCGAGGTCGACGGTGGCGCCGGCGCGGAGCGCGTCGAGTCGGGCCGTGCGCCCGAGCCGTCCGTCGGCACGGATCTCCAGCCCGAAGGGCCCCTCCTGCTGCACGGCCGCGCTGAGCACGAAGCAGCCATCGGAACCGGTGACCATCTCGACCGGTGTCGCCGCAGCAGCTCCTTCGCGCACGAGGCGCATGCTCGCAGTGCAACCGGAGAGTGGCGTCCTGGTCACCACATCGATGCATCGTCCGCGGACGACGCCCGGCATCGCGGCCGCATCAGGAATGCCAGCAGGCGCTGCCGGTTCACGGCGCACCTCCTCGCGGACGTCGGCTCGGGAATCCGTGGCCACAGTGGCAACTCGAACCTCTTCGCGCGGCGAAGCGGCAGAGGCAGCGGTCGTCGCAGATTGCTGCGCCACGAACCAGAACACGCTCGCGGTGAGCAAGGCCGCAGCGACACCGACCGCACACTTGGCTCCCGTACCCATGACGACGACTCCCGCGGTGGCCAACGCCACGTGCTCCAGGCCGAACGCACTGACCAGCGCGCCACGCCATTCACGCCCATCGGCACCGAGCTTCGCACGCAACTGCTGCAGCCCGCGCTGCAGGCGAGTCTTCACCGTGGCGAGCGCCAGGCCGTGGCGCCGCGCGATCTGCGCCGGGGACAAGTCCTCGAAGTAGCGCTGCAGCAATGCCTCCCGATAGGGCGCCGGCATTGCCATCAACGCGGTGGTAAGCTGCTGCAGCATCTCACCGTGCGCCAGCGCGTGGTCCGCGGGCAGCCCCGTCTCCGACTTTGCACACGCCTGTTCCCGCTGCGCGCGCCGATGCGCCGCGCGACGTTGCGTGCCGGCGAGACGCCGCAGGATCGTCGCGAAGAAGGCGCCAAGACCGCCCGGCCGCAATGGCGGAGAGCGCAGCGCCCGCAGCGCCGTCTCCTGCACCAGGTCCTCGGCGTCGGCGCTGCCGACCAGCGCGCACGCGAGGCGACGCAGGGCCGCGGCGTGGGTCAGCAGTTCACTTTCGAGGGAGGACATGCAGCGCGGGAGACAACCCCATTATCACTCCGCGCCGGGTCGATCGGATTCAGGGCTCGGGCCGGTTCCTCCGTGTAGCCCGGGCGCGCATGCCACACGACGGGCTGAAGCCGACGAGCAATCGGGGAGCAGTGCGAGTCGACGCTTGACGCCGGCAGGCACCCGGGAGGAAGGTGCTTCTTCAGCCTGTGCCCGCTCGTGGACGGCTAGAGCAGGCGAGACCTCTTCGCGCCAAATGACGCAATCCCGTGCACCGAAGCCCCGGTCGAGGTTGCGTCTGCTGCTCGGCCGGATCGCGGCCCTGGGGGTCGGCCTCGTTGCCGTCGAGGTTCTGCTCCGGGTGTTCGGCTTGCCGACCGACGAAGTCCCCTCCCTCGGCGTCGACTTCGCGTCGGGGACGTTCACGACGGACCCCGAACTGTTCTGGCGGCTCGACGAGCGCGGCACGACGTACGCAGTCAACGCGGCCGGCCTGCGCGGATGGTGGCCGGCGACCGACAAGCTTCCCGATGAGTACCGGATCGTGTGTGTCGGGGACTCCACCCCCTTTGGCGCCGGCGTGCGATACGAAGACACCTTCGGCGTGCGCCTCGAACGCCTCGCGCAGGCAGCGCTGCAGGACCGGGCCGTGCGCACGGTCCTGGCGGCGCTGCCCGGCTATTCGACGCATCAGAGCCGCGTGCTGCTCGACCGCTACGCCGCGGCGCTGCAGCCCGACGTGACCTTTTTCTACTGCGGAGCCTGGAACGACTACGCGCCCGCGGTCGACGCCGACGATGCCGAGCACGCGCGGCGCCTGCACGCGGGATCGCTGCGCGTGCTGCGCCTTCTCGAACGCGTGTTCGGAACCACGCTGACGCCGCAGAAGCGCGAGGCCCTCGTGACGGCGTTCCGCGAGGGCCATCCACTGCACGGCCGCCGCGTCAACCTCGCCGACTTCCGGGGCAACGTGTTGCGCATGATCGCGGTCTCGCGTCGCGCCGGTAGCCGCGTGGTCGTGATCCTGCCGCCGCTGCCGCCGAAGACGCTCGCGGAGTACCCGATCGCGCTCGAGTATCGCGCGGTGCTCGGCGAGGTCGCTGCGGCCGAGAACGTGCCCGTCGTCGATGCGCCCGCGATGGTCGAGCGCTTCACGGCCGGATGTCCCGATCCGTGGCAACACGGGCTCTCGGGTAATCCCGTGTGCTTCTCCGATTGGGTGCATCTCTCGGCCGTGGGACACGAGATCCTCGCCGCGGGTTTGGTAGCGCATCTCGGCGTTGCGCCGGAGCGAGCGCCCGCCGAGCCGCGGGCGCGGCCGACCGCGGCAATCGAATCGATCGCACCTGGCCACGTGACGGCGTTCAGCGGCGCGGAGCTCGTGCTGCGCGGTCGCGCTCTCGACGCGCCGGGGGTCGCGGATCGCGTTTGGATCGGCCGCCACTGGATCCAGCACGCGCGCGTGATCGACGGCTCGACGTTGCGCCTGACACTGCCGCGCGTGATGAGCCCGGGCGAGCACGCCGTTACTCTGTGCACGCCGAACGGCGTCGTCGAAGCGCCCGTGCGTCTCGTCGTCGAGCCGCTGCAGCTCGACGCGGGCGTGCAGCGCGGCGACGCCTGGATCGAGGTCGACGTCGCGCTCACTGGCCCACCGGGTTGGGCCGCGGCGGCCTGGGTGTCGACGAAACGACGGGCGGAACCCGCACCGACGTTCGCAGGAGCGTTCCACTTGCACGCGACCTCGGGTGGCCGGCCGGCGGATCGGCCCGATCTGCCGTTCCGGTTCGACCTGCTCGACATCCCCCGGTGCCTTGGCGCGATCGACGAGGCCGGGTCGTGGCGGCTGCGCCAGCGGCTGCCCGTGCCGAACTTCGGCGACACGACGTCGATCTTCGTCCAGGCCGCGTGTTGGGACGGCAAGACGGACGCCGAGGGTGTGTTGAGCGAGGCCCGCGAGCTCGCGCTGCGGTGAGGCGCCGGCTCGCCGAAGCAGCCGTCGACGCCGGAACCCTTCGGCCCGTGTCGCGGCTTGTAAATGGGCGGGCCGCGGCCGAACCTCGCGGCCACTCGGAGGAGCATGAGAACCACGTCATTCGTGTCCGCAGTCCTCTTGGCCGCCGCGCTGGCGAGCCAGTCCCCCACGCCCCCTTCCCCGCCTGCCACCCCGACCGCGGTCCGGCTCGTCTACGAGCTGCCCGTCGACGCGCTGCAGCGCGCGCAGCGCGGTCAGACGGACCGCGACCTCGAGCAGGTGCTCGCCGAGACCGTGGCCAACGTGCAGGCGCGCATCGGCGACGAGGCGAAGGTGGCGCGGCAGGGAGCGATCGGGTTCACGGTCGACCTCGCGAACGCCGACGCGGCGGCGATCGATCTCGCGCGACGGCGCATCGAGACCGTAGGCAAGCTCGAGATGCGCATCGTCGCCGACAGCGACTACCTCGTCGATGGTGTGTCCTTCGACCTCCCCGCGGAACGCGCGCAACTCGTCGCATGGCTCGATGCCGGCGGCCGCGAGAAGCTGCGTGCCGATCCAACCGCGATCGAGTCGTTCCACGACGATCCCAAGGGCCCGCTTGCCGGCAAGCACCTGCGTTGGTTCGTGCACCGGATCGGAGCCGACGCCAGGAACGCCGGCCAGTGGCAACCGAGCATGCAGACCTGGCTGCGCAACGCATGCGTCCCGGCCTTCACCGACGAGGACTGGAACGCTGGCGCGATTCCCACGCGCATCCAGAAGCTGCCAGCAGACCAACGTCACCTCGTCGAGCTCGTGGCCGTGAACATGCACGAGATGCACTTCGGCAACCGCGACCTCGATCCGAAGGGCATCACCGTGGCCCTCGCTCGCGACGGAGGCCTCGCCCTGCAGTACCGGACCATCGACGCGCGCGCCGCCGACTACGGAAACTGGAGCGAGAAGCACGTTGGCAAGTACTCGGCGATCCTGTGGAACGACGAGGTCCTGATGGTGCCGTGCTTCATGTCTCGCATCCCCGGCCGGGGTCAGATCTCCGGCTCGCTGTCGGCGACAGAGCTCGAGACCATGCAGCGCGCCCTGCAGGCCTCGCCGCTCGCCGCGCGCCCGCGGTTCGTGCGCCAGGAACCCGGCAAGTGACCGCGCGCCAGTAGGCCGGCGGGCCGTCTCGGGGTCGCCTACAACGCGCCGATCGTCGCGGCGAGCGCGTTCGAGGCCGTGAAGTTGACGATGGCTCCGAGCGCGTCGAGTTCGAGCGCCGCCACCTGCGCGCGCACGACGAGGCCGACGAGGGCCATCGAGTCGGGGATCGCGAGCGACGTCGAGACCGCACCTCCCACCGCGAGATGCACGTCGACGAAGTCGGGACTGACGAACAGCGTGCAGCCGGGCCCACCCTGCGGCAGGATCGCGACGAGCGGCACCGACACGGTCGAGAATCCGAGCACACGCAGCACCAGGCCGTTGCCCGGCATGCCGGTCGCGCGCGTGTCCCACGACGCACCGATCCACGGCAGCGACGTCGACGCCAACTGGTTCACGCCCGCCGAACCCGTGCATCCGGCGCCGTTGCTCGCGACGGTCGGAGCACACGTCGACGTGAACGTCGCGAGCGACGTCGACGCGGCGCCACCGACGCCCGCGAAGCCCCCGCCTGCGCGCAGGATACCCACCGCGTCGAGCGACAGCGCGTACACGCCCCCGTCGAAGCCGCCCGCTCCGGGCATCGCCGACCACGTGGACCCGCTGAGCCTCACCATCGAGTTCGCCGGCACGCCCGGAACCTGCAGCGAGGTGCCGCCGGCGAGCACGTCGCCGTCCGGCAGTTGCATCAGCGCGTTGACGGTCGTGCCCGTGAGACCGGACAGGTTCGTCCACGTGCCGCCGCTCCAACGCTGCACCCACGAGCCGTTGAAACCGAACGTGCTGAACGATCCCGCCGCGATCACGTCGCCGTTCGCCTGGCCGAGCAGCGCCGCGACGAATCCGCTGCCGGCGCCGTTGCCCCAACCACTGCCCATCGCGGACCACACGCCGCCGTTCCATCTGGCGACGAAATTGGCCGTCACTCCCCCGGCCTGTGTGAACACACCGCCAACGACGAGCTCGCCGCTCGGCAGCGTGAGCAGCGACGCCACCTGCGGAAGGAGCAGGAAGCCGGCCGTGACACCGGCGCCCATCGCGGACCACGACGTGCCATCCCAACGCGCGATGTGGTTCGCGCTCGTTGCCCCGGCGGTCGTGAAGCGACCGCCCGCGACGAGGTTGCCGTTTTGCAGCACGGCGAGCGCCGCCACGTACGGAAAGATCGCCGCACTGCCGCCCATGCCGGCGCCGAGCGGTGCCCACGTGCTGCCGTTCCAACGCGCGATGTTGTTGGCTGGGATGCCTCCGGCGCTCGCGAACTGGCCCGCGACGACGACGTCGCCGTTCGGCATCTCGACGGCGGCGCTCACCATGCCGTCGACGCCGGCGCCGAGCGGCACCCACACGCCGTTCTGCCAGCGCGCGACGTGTGCCGCCGCCACGCCGCCGAGCTTCGTGAACATGCCGCCCGCGAGCACGTCGCCGTTCGCGAGTGTGCGCAGCACCAACACCGGCCCATCGGTGCCGCTGCTGGTCGCCCACCAGGTGACGCCGTCCCAACGCGCGAGGTTGCTCGCCGTGATCGTGCCGGCGAACAGGAAGGCGCCGCCGACGAGCAGGTCCCCGGACGCCAACGGGAAGAGACTGCGGACCGTCGCCGTGCTGCCCGCGACGGCGCTGCCGAGCGGCGACCACGAAGCACCGTTCCAGCGCGCGATGCTCGCGCACGGAACACCACCCGCAGCCGCGAAGTTGCCGCCGACGACGAGGTCGCCGTTGCCGAGCTCGGCGATCGCCGCCACGTAGGGCCCACTCGGACCGCCGCTCGTGCCGGCGCCGAGAGCAGCCCAGGCAATGCCGTTCCAGCGCGCGACGCCGCCCGCGGCGAGGCCTCCGGCCGCAGTGAACCAGCCGCCGACGACGAGATCGCCACCGGTGAGGACCGCCATCGCATGCACACCCCCGTCGAGTCCCGAGCCGAGCGCCGACCAGTTGACGCCGTCCCAGCGCGCGACGTGGTTCGCCGCGACGCCGCCCGCGGCCGTGAACGCGCCGCCGACCGCGAGGTCGCCGTTGCCGAGCACCGCGAGCGAGTTGACGGTCCACGTCGCCCCGCTGATGCCGGTGCCGAGCCCGGACCACGTGCTGCCGTTCCACTTCATCAGCGAATAGATGCCGGTCGCGGGATCGAAGAACTCGCCGCCGATCACGAGGTCGCCGTTCTGCAGCACGGCGAGCGCGTGCACGCCGAACGACGCGTTCAGGCTGAAATACATGAACTGTCCGTTCATCGCCGACCACGCGCTGCCGTTCCAGCGCGCGAGCCACCTCGCCGCGGTGCCGCCCGCGGTCTCGAACTGACCGGAGGCGACGAGATCGCCGTTAGGCAGCCCGACCACCGCCTGCACCGGGCCATTCATGCCGCTGCCGAGCGGGGCCCAGATACCCGTCGCGGGATCCTGCACGGCGATGCGGTTCGCGAGCGTCGTGCCGATCAGCGTGAAGTTGCCGGCGATCACGAGCCGCGAGGGCAGCGGGCCGGCGCCGTCGGGATCCCATTGCATGGCGCACCGGACCTCGCCATTGGCTCCAGGCACGCCGTCGCCCGGCAGCAGCTGCAGCGGGCACTGTGCTTCGAGCGGCGCGAGCGATGCGAACACAATCGCGATCGGGAAGAACGAGCGACGAGGGATCGAGGGCATGGGCGAACTGTAGCGAACGGGGCGAGGGCGCGGGCGGGCGGCCGCGCAATTGCCGGACCGCGCGCGGCGCGCCGCGTCACCTGCGCCCGGCCCGTGCGCGCCGTCGGTTCGCCGTCGCCTCCTGGCGCTCGATCGACGATAGGCCGCGATCACCCGGTCGTGCGGTGGCGGCATGCGGCTTTGACGCCCGCAGGCGGCTCGCACAGAAGAACCTCCTGCCTGTCCCCGGCCATGGAAATCTCGTACGCCAATCGTCCTGTTGCGGACGCGTGCAGCTCGTGATGCCGTTGCTCGGTTGCGCACTCGATGCTCTCCGTGAACCGCGCCCGATCTCGGCGACGCGCGATGCGCAGGCAGTGAGCGAATCGGGGCGCCAGGGCAACCTCGGGGTTCGCGCTCGCTGCGTGCGCCCGCAGCCGCGCCGCGGCTACGCACTTCGGCCCGAGCAATTCGCCGCGCGCAGCCCTGTTCCTCGGGACAGAGGCTTCCATGACCGACCTGACGATGATCCACCCGGCCGCGACGCTGGCCGACCTGGCGACCAACTGGGCCGGTGCGTCGCGCGTGTTCCAGCGCCACGACCTGGACTTCTGCTGCCAGGGCAAACGAACGCTCGCCGACGCGTGCCGGCAGCGACACCTGCCCGTCGACGAGCTGCTCGCGGAGCTGCGCGCCGAGCTCACACCGATCGCCGCCGTCGACGACTGGCGCGAGCGGCCGCTCGTGCAGATCATCGCGCACGTCGTCGATCACTTCCACGCGGGCCACCGCGCCGAGCTGCCGCGGCTGATCGCGATGGCCGAGAAGGTCGAACGCGTACACGGCGGCAAACCGGGCTGCCCGGTCGGCCTCGCGGCGCACCTGCTCGAGCTCGCGCACTCGCTCGAGCAGCACATGCAGAAGGAGGAGGACGTTCTGTTCCCGATGATCGTCGCGGGCGCGGGCAAACGCGCGTGGGCGCCGATCCAGTGTTTGACCGCCGAACACGACGACCACGGCCGGGCGCTCGCGAGGATGCGCGAGCTCGCGCACGGCTACGTGCCACCGCCGCATGCGTGCGGCACGTGGCGCGCGCTCTACCTCGGCCTCGCCGACTTCGAGCGCGAGGTCATGGAGCACGTGCACCTCGAGAACCACGTGCTGTTCGCGCGCACGCTGCAGGGAGCCGGCGCGCTGCCCTGACGGCGCGGCGCCGCCGCCATAGCCGAATGACGCGTTGCGCGATCCGCCCCGGTTGACCGTGGCGGGTGACCGCAACGGTGGGCCCGTTCTGAGCAGCCGCTCACCACGCGGACAGCCAGAAGCCGCCCGTCGGCAACAGCGGGCCCGGCGCGACCGTCACGCCTTGCGCCCACAGCGTCACGGGCCGCACGGCTGCCGGCAGCGCCAGCGTGAAGGTCTGGCCCTGCAACAACGGTAGAAGCGCGTCGGGCCGCGGCAACAACGGGCACGTCGCGGGGAACAGCGGCGCCGTCAACGGCTGCACGTCGAGCCCCAGCACGAGCACGGTGGGATAGGCAGATGGTGACCGGAACTGCACGCCCGTTGCGGAGAACGCGGGCAGAGCCTCCAGCAATCCGAGTGAACAGTTGACGCCGACGGCACTGATGACGAGCGAGTTGTTCGGGAACACGCGCATCATGAGGAACAGGTCGACCGCTCCGAGCCCCATCTGGCTCACGTGGCTGCGCATGCGGATCCGCAGCGGCTGCACCCCGAGCGTGATCGAGCCGATGTGCAGCGTTGCGGAAGTGGCCTCCGTCATCTCGACGATGCCGTCGTCGCCGATGTCGATGCTGCACGCCGGCATCACGGTGCCCGCACCCGCGGTCAGCTGGCGAACCAGCTCGATGGTCACCGGCGTCGCGGTGGTCGCGACGAGGTCGACGAGGATCTCGCCGGTCGCGACGGCGAACGACGGCGCCGCTTCCTGCACCTCGGCGCGCTGCTGCCATGCAACCTGCGTCTCGGTCGCGAACGCGTAGTCGTACCAGGTGCTGAGCGCTTCCGTGCTGCCGCTCGGTGAGAACAGGGACCGCGGGCCGGCCGTGCTCGCGGGCACGGTCTGCTGCACGGGCGGTTGGCCGAGCACGGACGAGTACGCGAGCGTCACCACGGGCGTCGCGGTCAAGAACGTCGCCGTCACGGATTGGGCGACCGCGGAACCGGTGGAAAGGATGACGAAGAACGTCGTGGCGGAACGCGGCATGGGGGGCTGAACCTCTCGCAGCGCAGTACCTCGGGGCTGCGCAGCAGTAACGAGGCGCGGCCCTGGGAGTGATTCCCGGATGCACGGCATCGATCCGTGCTGCGGTGGAAACGCAATGCACGCCGCGCACCGCGGCAGACGTCCCTGCCATCGCGCCATCCGCACTGTCCGCGCGGCCCGTCACGCAGCAGCCGCGGCCAGGCTCCTTGTGACCCTGCCCGAATTCGTGAGCTACCGTGCGCACTACTTCGCCGACAGCTGCTGCAGCAGGTCCTCGGCAAAGTTGGCGATCTCATCGTCGGCGTGACGCGTCAGGCGCGCGACCACGCGCAGGACCTCGTCGCGGCGGGTCTTCGCGACCGTGCTCAGCAGCGACCGCAAGCGCAGTGAGTTCTGCACGTCGCCGCCGGCGGTCAGGCGTTCCAGTGCTTCGTCGAGGAACAGCGGCGCCACCTCCTCGGAGAACGAGATCCACCGCCACACCTGCCGGCGGTGCTCGACGTCGTCGCTCGCGATGCCCGCGCGCAACCAGGCCATCGCCTCCGCGTCGGGCTCGGCCGCGCTCGCGAGCGCGATCGCGGCATCACGCTGCAGCACCGCAGAGCCCCTGTGCAACTGCTCGCGCAGCACCGCGTGGGCTGCCGGACTGCCGAGCTGCCCGAGCGAGCGCACGATGCCGCGCCGCACGTTCTCGTCGGCGGCCGGCAGCCGTTCGAGCAGCAGCGCCACGACCGCATCGCGCGAGCCGCCCGCGCGTCCCGCGATCGACGCGCCGTGCATCGCGAGCTCGTAGTCGGGCGATTTCAGGCACGCGAGCACGAACGCGTCACTCGGCGGGTACTGCTCGTTGCCGCCCTTCAGGCCACGCAGCAGCAACGGCCGCAGCGCGGCCGCGGTGTCCGGCGCGAGCAGCAACTGCTCGGCGACGCGCCGCCGCTGCGCGCCCCACGTCAGCAGGTTCGCGAACGCCTGCAGATGGCTCGCCGGCACGCGCGATACGATCGCCGCGAACGCGTCGCTGTCGCGGTCCATCGTCTCGTGCCAGTCGAGATACGCGCGCGTCGTGTGTAGCAGCGCGAGCGTGTGCTCGAGTCGCTCGCCGCGGCGCAGGCGGCCGAGCAGCGCGGGCGCCGTGGCGAGCGGCAGGTGATCGCCGATCGCGCGGTCGTCGACCTTCGGAGTCTGCTGGTCGAGCCACCACTCGCACATCGCGGGCGGCATCGACGTCGTGCTGGCGAGCACCTGCGCGAGCGCGCGCCGCGTCGGTTCGTCGCCGTCCGTGAACGGAGCGAGCAGCTCCGGCGCCTTCGCGGCGACGGCGGCGAGCAGCTCACGCGCACCGCTCGTATCGCGCGGCGGATCGGTCGTGCGCAGCAACTGTTCGGCCACGCCGCCCGTGTCGGAGCGCGGTCTCGTGCCGCCTGCCTGCGCGAGCACGTTGAGCGCCTGCGCGAGCCGCGCGCGAGGCACGCGTCGCAGGTACTCGGGCTCCCAGTCGGCGAACTGGACCCAGGCCACGCGGCTGTCCGGCGACTCCGCGAAGCGTTCTTCGACGAGCGCGTCGGAGCTGCGCGCGGCGACCGCCGCGAGCTCGCGAGTCGTCGCATCGCCGTCGGCCAGCAGCGCCGCGAGCGCGTCGTACCGGTGCACCTCGCGGACCGGCGCGAGCACGCTGTGCATCGCCGCCGACAACGCCGCGAGCCGTCGCTCCGCCGGTGACGCACTGGCCGCGAACGCGAGCACACGCTGCGCATCGGGCCGCGGCGATGGCCCGCGCAGGTTCAGCGGCGGGCAGCTCGCGAGCAGTGCACGACGCAGCGCGGGGTCGCGATGCGGCGCCGGCAGCGCCAGCGCCGCGTCGAGCGAACGCAGCGCATCCGCCGCGTGGTAGCACCGCAGCGCGAACAGCAGTTCGCGCACGCAGGTCGCGAGCTCGCCGTCCGACTCCGCGGCATGCAGCAAGAGCACCTCGGCGGCCGCGATCGAAGCCAACTCGTCGATGCCGAGCAGCGCCTGCAGCGCGGGCCACCAGCGCGCGACCTGCGCGGGGTCGCGCAGCACCGCGAGCAGCGCTTCGCGCCACGCGGCGTCGACGGGCGCTACCGACGGCATCGGCGCGAACGTTGGCACGGCGTCGGGAAGCGCGTCGATCCGGTCCGCGAGCGCCTTCGCTTCGGGCGATCCGTTCCGTCTCAACGGTGCAACCGCCGGTTTCGCCGTGCTGCCGAGCCGTTCGAGCAGAGCGAGCGTCGTGCGGTCGCCGCTGCGCACCGCCAACGACTCGAGCAGCGCCGGCATCGCCCACGCCGATGCTGGACCGAAATCGCCGAACGCTGGCGCGACGCCGTGCAGCGCCAGAGTGGGCGGAAGCCGCATGCCGCCGAGCAGCCAGCGGTGCGCGCGCGGCCCCAGCGCCGCGAGCGCCCGCGCCGACGCATCGCGTGCCGCGGCATCCGCGCGACCGGTCGACAGACGCAGCAGGTGGCGCGGCAACCCGTCCGCCGGACAGCTCGTCCACAGCGAGTCCGGGATCGACACACCCGGGTCCTGCGCGGCCGCGCGGCCCGCGAGCAACGCGGCGAACACGACCAGGACCGACGGCGGGCGTACGCGCACGGTAGTAGGATAGCGGCGATGCGTTCGCCCTGGGCGTCGATCCTGTTCGCGATGCTGCTCGTGGCGTGCACCACGCACGGTGACCCGGCGCGCACGCAACCCGCGACGGCGGGCACGCTGCGCACAGCACTGCAGAGCACGCAGCAAGCGGCCGACGCCGCGGACGCGATCGTCGAATGCCTCGCCGATGCCGACCCATCGCTGCGCCACCTCGCGCTGGCCGTCGTGCTGCAGTTCCCCGACGCGTTCCGTTCGGCGGCGCCGCGGCTGCACGCCCTGCTCGCGGCGCCGCCCGACGACTGCGTGCTGCGCGCGATCGACGCGATCTCGGGCTTCACGGACCTGCCGCTGCCCGAGGCGCTGCAGCTGCTCGCGAGTTCGTCGGACCTGGACGTCGGGCGCGCGCTGCGCGTGCTGCCGACGTTCGGCGCGGAGCTGCTGCCGCACCTCGACATGCTGATCGCGAAGGTCGACGAACGCCCCTCGCCCGCGCTGCTGCCGGTCTTCGGCGCCGCCGCGGCCCACGATGCCAGCGCGGTGCAGGCGGCCGTCGAAGCCGCGATGGCGAAGGCGCCGGCACCGCGGCAGCTGCAGCTGTTCGCCGTGCTCGAAGCGGCCGGCGCGCCGGCGGAACGTCGCCAACAGCACCTCGTGCGGCTGCTCGGCACGCGCGGGGCCGGCGAATTGCAGCAGCGCTGCACCCAGCTCGCGAGGGACGACCCATCGTTCCGCGCTGTGCTCGCCACCGTATGCGCCGAGGCCCCCGCGCCCGCGGCGGGCGCCGCGCTCCAGGTGTTCGCCGCGCTCGGCCCGCTCGCGGCGGAGCACTGGCCGAGCCTCGAGCCGTGCTTGCGCTCCGCGAAGCTCGTGTCCGCGGCCGCGACGGTTGCGCTCGCGGTGCGCACGGAGCGTCCCGAAGCCGTGATGGCGATGGTTGCGGCCGTGCCACAGGCCTCGTCGAACTCCGTGCCGGTGCTCGCGAACGCGCTGCGGCAATGCCCCGAGTGGGCGCGCGAGAGCGCGCCTGCGCTCGCCGCGCGGCTTCCGCTCGCCTGGGCGCCGCACTCGGCGATCGTGCTCGAGACGTTGTTCGTGCTCGGCGCGCACGACGAGATCCGGCGCTCATTGCCGGCGCTGTTCGCGCACGCAGAACCCGGCGTGCGCGCCCTGGGCATCCTGTTCGCGGCGGCAGCGGGCCAGCCCGACCAGGCCACGCACGAACGGCTCGCCGCGCTGGCCGAGGACCGCGACGCGAGCGTGCGGGAGACCGCGCGGCTGACGCGGCGCCTGATCGCAGGCCAGGTCGAGGACGTCGAGCTCGCCGACCACCTGAGCGACCGCGACCCGCACCGCGTGCTCGCCGCGTGGTGCACGCTGCGCGCGCGCACGCCGGCGTTCACGGAGGTCGAGGCCGTCGGCACGGCGGTGCTGCTGCTCCACCATGCGTTGGGATCCTTCGTCGAAGGCGAGCTGCTGCGCGACCTCGACGCGCGGCGACTGACTCCCGGGCGCTGCGCCAGCCTGCTCGGGTCGCAGCGGCTGCGTCACGCCGGATTCTGCGAGCGCTGGCAGCGCACCGCGCGCGGCGTCGAAGTGCTGGCGCTGCTCCGCGCCCAGGCAGGACCTCAGCCTCGCGGGCTCGAGCACCTGATGGAGCTCGCTGCGAAGAACCCCGCGCTGCACGAACAGCTGCTGAGAGCGGGCGTGTTGCCAGCCGGCACGAAGCCACTCACCGCGGGCGAGGTCGCAACGCGAGGGAGCGAACTCGAGCAGCACCTGCTGCGGCAGCTGGGCGAAGCCGACGCCGCGAGCCGTTCGTCGGCGTGCGAGCAACTGCGGGGACTCGCGACGAGCGGCTGGCGCGAGCAGGCACAACGCCTGCGCCGCCAGGGCACTGCAGCCGAGCGCCGGTGTACAGCGGCGTTGCTCGAGCCGATGTCGGTGCGCGCCGCGAGCGCCGCGGTCGAAGCACCCGAGACCTTCGTCGTGGTCCTGGGGATCCAGGCACTGCTCGACGCCGTGCCGCGCGATGCGACCGCCGCACCCGCGGCCCGGCGCGCGATGCGGCTGCTCGCCGAGCGCGCGGACGTCGCGGTGCAGCTGGCGCGTTCGGGCTACGCGGCGGCCGCGTTGCGGCTCGCCGCGGGTGCCGGACCCGACGCGGTGCCCTACATGCGGGCAGCCTTCGCGGTGCCGGCGGTGCGCTCGCAAGTCCTGCACGCGCTGCCGTTGCTCGGCGTGGATGCGCGTGCGTTCCTGCCCGAGGTGTTGCGCGCGCTGCGCACCTACGACGCCGGCAGCGCAGCGTGTGCGCTGCTCGTGATGGGCCTCGCGCCGGGCGATCCCGAGTGGAACGCGGCGCGCGACGCGATCGAAGCCGCGTGGTCGACCGCGGGCCCCCCGGGCAAGCGGCAGTTGCTGCCGGCCGTGGTCGTGCTCGGCGACACGAGCTTCGCGTCGGACCTCGACTCGGTGCTGCGCGACGCGTTGCGGAGGCACGGCGATCTGCAGCTCGCGCCCACGGCCCCGCTGCGCTCCTGGTTGGAGCTCGCGCTGCAGTCGGGGCCGTCGGTGCAGCGGCACATCGCGACGCTGGTCCTGGCGACCGCGGCCCTCGGCGGCCCGATGCAGACGACGCAGCGGGAGAGCGGCGTCGCCGGCGAGCTGTGGCGGCGCGCGGAGGAGCTGCCGGCCCTGCGCGCATCGATGCAGCGCGCGGTCGCGACGGCGCCCGCCGCCGAACTGAAGCAGCTCTACGAGAACGTGCTGCGTGCCGCCGCGGACGACACGCCGCTGCCGGGCACGAGGCTGCTGCTCGCCGCGCGCCCGGACATGGTCGAGCAACTGCTCCAGGACGGCCGCGCGGCCCGGATGTCGCCGCAGCTCGCGCGTGAGCTCGCTGCGAGCGTTCCCGACCTGTTCCTGCGCACCGTCGCGCGGCTGCCAGTACCGGACCATGCACTGCGGCAGTTGCCGCCGCTGCCCGCCGGGAGCCTGACCACGCTGACCAGACTGCTCGCGGAGCCGCGCTGCGGCAACCGCGCAGCGTTGGCGCGCCTGCTCGTCATCGCCGGCGAGCCGGCGCGCGACGCCGTGATGGCGCAACTGAGCGCCGAGCGACCGCCCGACGAGGAGATGCGGGCCGCGGTCCAGACGGCCGGCGCGAGCGCGGAGTACCTGGTCCCGTCGCTGCGCCGTTCCCCGGCTGTCGACGACGTGCGCATGCTGCAACTCGTCGCGTGCCTCGGCGCGAAGGGCGTGGCCGCCGTGATCGAAGTGCTCGGCGTCGAAGCCGCGCTGCCGTACGTCGAGCGCGCGGCCACCCAGGGCGACGTCGCGACGCGGACCGAGGCGTTGCGGCGCTTGTTCGTGCTCGACCGCGAACGCGCGGCGACGATGTTGCGGCAGGCAGCCGCATCACCCGACGCCACGCTGAGCCGCTGGGCGCGCCTGATGTTGCTGCCGACCGACGGCCCGATCGTCGACCCCGACGTGCTGCTGCCGCTGCTGCTCGACGAGGAGCCGCTGCTGCGCCGCCGCGCGCTGACGGCGCTGGCGGCCTCACACCCGTGGAGCGAACGGTTCGCCGTGCTCGCCACCGACCTGCTCGCGGATCCCGATGCAGGCGTGTGCGCGGCCGCGGTCGAGGCTTTCCGCACGAACCCGGACCAGGTCGCCTCGAGCCGCATCGCACTGCAGGAAGCGCGTGCTGCCACGGCGACGCCAGCGCTCGCCGCAACGATCACCGAGGTGCTCGCGCGCTGATCGCTCTGATGCCCGGCCTGCGTCAGGCACGGCTTAGACGCCGGCAGGCGCCTGCGGGAAAGAGTGCTCGTTCAGCCTGTTGTCATGCGCGCGCCGCGTGGTCCGGGCCCGCATCGAACACGATCGGGAAGTCCGGCCCCTCCACGACCGCTCCCACTGGCAGCAACGGCACCCCCTTCAGCAGCGGCTCCCGGCCGTCGGCG
>Ga0111538_10002567_pt1 | contig 25496 bp, 21 predicted proteins | sample SoiMethybrSBSTD1_FD_79669 | JGI IMG/M metagenome (GOLD analysis project Ga0111538, IMG submission 79669) | Bulk soil microbial communities from a Populus tree surrounding site in Tennessee, USA - Soil MetaG P. TD hybrid SBSTD1 (version 2)... | ecosystem: Environmental > Terrestrial > Soil >...
CCTCCCCTCGTGCGCCAGGTAGCTCACGCGGAAGTTCTCGGACCCGAGGTCGTAGGAGGACTTCAAAGCGAACAGCGAGTCCTGCGTCGCCCAGCCTCCCGAGTGCGCTCTGCCGCACGTCGCATAGCCTGCCCAGCCCAGAGAAACGAAGTCGTCGAGGAAGACGACGTTGACCTCGATCGTGCGCTCGGGAAGCTTCACATGGTACGTGGTCGGCTCCCGCGTCCGCCAGATCATGAGCTCGTAGTACGGCAGCGTGACGCCGGTCAGGGCGAACAGCCCTTCCTTGCCGATCGCGAGGCGCGCGCTCTCGCTCACATCGTCGAGGCCGGCGGTGTCCGTAGGTGCGATCGCGAGAATCGAGCGGAGCTCACGGAGCAGATCCCGTTCCGCGTCGACCCGGGTTGCGCGCCGGAGCATCGCGGCCTGCCAGTAGGTTCGATACGCGGTGAGGATTCGCCCCGACTGGGCGGGGAGATTCTCGGCTGCCGGCGGGTTCCCGAACGTTCGCTTGAGGCACGCGCGTGCGGTCGAGTCCTTGGCACTCAGCTGGGACACGTCGATCGAATCGAGGATGGCGAGGGCCCTCACCATGTCCCCTCCGAGCGCCGCGCCGTAGACCTTGGATAGGTTGGCCGCCCGCCCCGCTACCGGAGCGACCAGCAAGCTCGTCACGACGACAATCGAAGCGAGCTTCATGCGTGCGGTCAGGCTCCTTGAGATGAACGGTCGACGGCGCCGATCGCCTGCCGGATCGCGCCTAGGTGATACGCACTGTGCGCCAGGATCGCGAGCGAGTCGGTGACGTCCTGGGGCCGATCCCAGGCGTCCTGTCCCTTCACCGCCGCGAGAACCCCCTTGTAGGTCTGGCGCAGGCGACCCTTCAGATCCTCCCACTCCTTGGCGGTGACCCGCTGCACGCGCCAGCTTTCCTTCCAGTCGACCTCGCCGATAGCCTCTCCCCGCATCGAGCGCTGAATGACGTCGAGGTAGAAGGCCAGATGCCCCGCGTGCGCGGCGATCGAGCCGCGCGACTGCGATACCGCGCGCGACGCCGTATCCGCGTTGATTTCGCCCAGCGTTTCGAAGAGGGAGCCGCCTCGATCGAGGTAGGCGACGGAACCCTTCTCGAAGGTCTCGTCGAGGAGCGTGAGGAGTGAGGCGCGAATCTGCTCGATGGGAACGGGATTGGGAGTCATGGTCTCTCCGGGAGCGATTTCGTGTCGTAGGCGGTCACCACTAGTCCGTCAGCGTCAGTCCCACGCGCACGCCCAGGCTGTCGGGGGCGTACGCGCCCTTGTTGCCGACGATGTAGACCCGGTCCGTGACGATCGTGCTGTCGCGGAGCAGGTATCCTTGAACCCGCCGGGCGCGCTCCACGGCGAGCTGCGAGACATCTTCCGCGGAGATGGCCATGGTGCCGCGCAGGCGATCCTCCATGGACGCGAGTCGCACCGCCTCAGAGGCGACCATGGCACTGTCCGGCGGCGCTCCCTTCACCGGCTTCTTCTTCGGCTTCTCCATCGCGGGAACCGTTCCAAAGCGCTGCTGGTACGCGCGGGTGAGGCGAAACACGTAGTCCGTCGCCCCCACACCTGCCGGACCTCGTCCGGCGGCGGCCGCGACCGTCGCGGGATCGGGGGCCCGGGATTGCGCGTCCACCGGCACGGATCGGATCAGCTCCGCGTAGCGGCCGTTGAGCACGGCCAGGGAATCGCGCGATCGCATGCCCGACTGTTCGATCTCGAGACGCAGGTTGGGGCGGTCGTTCATTCCCTTGAGAATGGCGTCGAGCTTCCTGATCTCGAGCGTGTCGAGCACCGCGCTCCCGTACGGGAACGCGATGGCGGGAGCGACCTCCTCGTTGTCCCCGCCGAAGATCGCGCCGAAGAGCTTGAAGGGCGAGGTCACCGCCTTGACTACGACGTTGACCAGCACCTTCATGATGATCTTGGCGACCGAGAACTTGGGATCGTCGAGATCTCCATGGACCGGAAGGTCGAGATCGATGTCGCCGTTCTTGTCCTTGAGCAGCGCGATCGCGAACTTCACGGGAAGGCTCGTCGCGTCCTTGCTGTCGACCTTCTCTCCCAGCGAGAGCTGGCGAATCAGGATCCTGTTCTCACCCTTGAGCTGCCGGTCCTGAACCGCGTAGTGGAGGTCGAGGTCGAGCTTCCCTTTCCGAATTCGGTAGCCCATGAACTTGCCGGAATACGGCGTGAACGTGGTCAGCTCGATGTTCTCGAACGAGACGCCGATGTCGGTGAGGCCGCGGCTGTTCAGAGGATTGATCGTGCCCGAGATCTTCACGGGCGAGAACTCGTCCACCTGGCCTGTCAGGTCGACCATCGCGTGCGCGGCCTGCGCCGAGGAAAGCTCGCGAATCGATCCGTTCATGGATTGAACGCCGGTCGCGAAGTTGGGCGTCAGCGAGAGATCGGCGTAGTACATCGAGCCGTTCACGACACGCACGGCGCCGATCTCCATGGGCGTCACCGCCGTGTCGGAGGGGGAGGGCCGGAACGCCACCGGCAGAGAATCGGGGGGAATCATGAGCGTCTGGATGTTGGAGATCAGGTCGGGGCCCAGGACGAGACGGATGTAGGGCTTGGTCAACGTGATCTCTTGGATGCGCGTGGACGCCGGCGCGTAGTCATACACGAGATTGCGGATCTGCATCCGGTCCCAGCTCAACAGCTCTTGCCGCATCCTCCCATCCACGGAAGCGAACCGGGCCGACGCCACGTCTCCCATGAAGCGCATGAGGGGCCCTTTGGGACCGAAGGTGTTGAACTGGAAGCGCCCCTTGGCATCGACGGTGCCGCGGGTGATGTCCATCCGCGCGAATGCGGACGTGTAGCCCTCGAGATCGCGGACCGCGACCCCCCGGACATTGAGATCCAGGTCGATCGCCGACGTGCCGGAGGTGATCGTTCCCTTGGCCTCGGTCCATCCCGTCGTTCCCAGGCTGCAAGCGAGGCTCGCCGTCGCGTTCGTTCCCGGCTTGGTGCTGTACCCGTCGAGAGTCACCTCTCCGCCGTGCACTCGGAGAGTCGGACGGCTTGCGAGGCGCCGATCCTCGTAGAGGACCTCGGTGTGATGCGCCTCGACCCGAGGGATGAGCGTGACCCACGTCGGACCCTTGGCCGTATCCGCAGGGCCCTGCGCCCAGCGCTGGAGATTCGTGACGCCCGTCGAGTCCATCCAGACCCGCACCCGAGCCCCCGACGCTGTCACCGTGCCGAGGTTGGCCGTGGCCGACCCCGCGTCGACGCTCCCGCCCCGCGTCTCGATCGAGAGGGCGCCGATCGCTTCCTCGCCACTCGCACGATCCGCGAGCGCGAAGTCTTGGACCGTCACCCCCATGTCGGCGAGTCCCACCCTGGGCGGCGACTGGCGCGCGTCCACCTTGTACTTCGCAGCGAACGAGATCGTGCCATGCGTGAACTGGTACGGCGGTCCGGGCCCGAGGAAATCCTCCAGGGTCAGCGCCTGAAGGTTGTCGACGCGAAGATCGCCCTCCGAGGTGAAGGGGCGCATCGTGAACCGCCCGCGCCAGGCCAGCTCTTCCTGACGATCGGTGCGAGCCTGGAAGGAGTAGCCGTTCTCCTTGTCCCGCCGCGTCGTGAAATCGCGCAGCTCGATCTGGACGGGTATGAGTCCCTTGTGGAGCACGGGCGTTCGGGTCCGATCCTCGAACGTGAGCGATCCGTCCACGATCCGGAGCTTGCGCACGAGCACAGGTGGAGGCTCGCCTTGCGTGGTGTCCGGTGGACCCGGCTGACTCCGGAGGAGCTGCATCAAGCTGAGCGTGCGGTCCTCGAGGAGCGCCGCGTTCACCACAGGCTTCACGAGGCGCAGCTCTTCGAGCGTCCACGCGCGGAAGAAGGGAGAGAGCAGACTCGCGCGCAGGTAGAGCTCGTCGAACGAGACCGCGGCGACACCGCTCTTGTCGGGAATCGTGAATCGCCGGAGCGTCACCGAGGGGGCGAACGGATTGATACGAACGTCACCGAGTGTCGGCTTGGTGGCGAGGGTCTTGCCGAGGTTCTCGAGGAGGACGGAGCGAAGTATCCGCGGCGCGACGAGGAAGCCGGCCATGGCGTACAGGGCGAGGCCGGCACCGGCGAACACGAGGATCTTACGGAGACGCGGAGTCATGGGGGTCCGGTGGCCACGGTCGAAGGGCGAGCGGTGGATTCGTTCGAACCGTAGCCCCCGGGTCCGCGCGGGTCAAGGCCGTGCTTCGGCCATCGTGCCGCGAGCCTGGTTCCGTACTCCTACGTTCGGTTCGCCTTCGCCCCGAGCCAGACCAGTGCCTCTTCCTCGGTTCGGAAGACCTCGGTCTCCACGCCCACCGACTCCGAGTAGACGCTCCCCATCCGGCTCAGGCCGAAATGAATGTCCTCGGTCGCCACGATCGCGCACCGGCCCCCGATCCGCTCGGAGTACGGAGCGAGCGCCTGGGCGACGAGACGGATCTGACCTGGGCTGCGGGTTCCGAGAACCTCCGATCGGGTCGTGTCCACGAGGAGCGCGATCTTCTCCGAAGGCGGCGCCTCCGCGAGGGCCGCCTCGAACTGGCGGATGATGTCTTCGGGCTCGTAGGTGCCCACAAGACTCATCCGGAGCAGCGGTCCTTCCCAGGCGTGAAGCACGGGCATGAGGGGCTCCCCTTTCCGTCCTGTGAGCTACTTTCCCTCGATCTGGAAGCGCACCAATCCGCTCGCCTTGTCGAGGGTCACTTTCACCGACCACATCCCGGGCTTCCCCTTGAGCGACACCGTCGTCCCCTGCTCACTCAGATTCTTGGAATGGACGATGGATCCGTCTGCGTCGCGAACCTCGACGAGCGCCTCGCCCCCCTGGATGTCGCTCCCCTGCCGCACGACCGCGGCGGAATCGGGATTCCACCACGCGTAGTTCTGGCTCATGGTGAAGGTCTTCGCCGTTCCGATCTTGAACTCGAAGTAATCGGATCGATTGGTCACCTGGAAGTCGTTTCCCGACGTTTGCGTCGAAGCGCACCCGGCGGCGATCAGGAGCGCTGCCGCCCATGCCACGCCATGGACACGCTTCATACGCCCCCCTTCACCGCGGACTCACGCTCCACGATTCGCTCCACCACGTACTCCGCGTCCTCCCCCACGCCCAGGAACAGCGCCGACTTCCTCTTGTGGAGCCAGTGCATGCCCACGAAGTAGAGCCCCGGCTGTGTCGAGACGCCGTGCTGGTGCACCGGCCAACCCTGCTGGTCCAGCTCCAGCCCTTCGATCCAACGATATTCCGGTCGGAATCCATTGGCCCAAATCATCGTGCTCACCCCGGCCTGCCGCAGATCCAGCTCGCTGGGCGAGGAGATGGGATCGCGCGGGTCCGCGGGCTCCGGATCGGCGGTGTGGATGCCCTGCGCCCGAACGTAGTCGTCGACGCGCTTTCGGTACGCTGCGACGAACTCGTCGCCGATCGCGAGCGATTCCTCGAGTCGTCCCCCGATCTTGAGCTTCCATCCGTCCAGCCCCTCGAGGCGCCCGAGGAGCGTGGCTCCGCGCCGCGCGAGCCAGCGTGGATTGCAGTCGTGGCCGCCGTCGTTGCCCGACACCGGCACGTTGCAGAGGAGCCGGGCCGCGGGCGATGGAAGCGTGTCCACCGTCTGGTCCGCGAATCCGGTTTCGACCATCCAGTGCATCAGCTCCCTTCCGCGATACCGCCGCGGCAGCCACGGGCAGCGCCCGGCTGCGAGATATACCTGCCGCCCCGCGTCGATCAGCTCGTCCGCGATCTGACATCCGGACTGGCCGCCTCCAACCATCACGACCCCTCCGTCGGGCAGCTGGCTCGGGCGGCGGTACTGGCTCGTGTGTATCTGCATGACGCCCGAGGGAACGGCGGCCATGAGCGGCGTGGGCGTGGGACGCTGATAGGCGCCCGCGGCCACCACCACGTTCTCCGCGGTGAGCGCCCCCTCATTCGTCTCGACGGTGAAGCCGGAGCCCTCCGGCCGCACCGCCAGGACCTCGACCCCTTCACGGACCGGAGCGCGAAAGCTTCGCGCGTAGTCTTCCAAGTAGGCGATCACCTCCGGGAGCGCGGCAAACGCGTCCGGTTTGCCTCCGCTGTAGTGGAATCCCGGCAGCTTGTGGCACCAGTTGGGCGTGTTGAGATAGAAGCCGTCCCAGCGCTCGGAGCGCCAGGTCTCCGCGACCCGGCCGCGCTCCAGCACGAGGTGTTCCCGGCCGTGCGACGTGAGAAGACAGCTCGTCGAGAGGCCGGCCTGTCCCGCGCCGATGACGATCGTCTCAGAGGTCTTTGCCATGCTCAGCGATCTCCATGCCGAAAAAGTCCTCGACGTCACCCGTGAGTCGGAAGCCATGGCGCGCATAGAATCGCTGGGCGCGAGCCAGGGGTTGGGTCGTGTGCAAATTGACGCGGCGGCATCCTACGCGTCGAAGCTCGTCTTCGGCTTGCTCGATCAAAGCGTCCGCGACACCGCGTCCTTGCCAGCCCGCCTCGACAGCCATGCCGCGAAGGTGCCCCAGGCCATCACCCATGTCCTGGCATGCGATCGTGCCCACGATGGCTCCATCCGGCGCCGTCGCGACGAAGAGCGCCATGTCGCGCAGTCGCTCCTCGATCCCCGCGGGAGTTGGGACGGTGTCGGCGAACGCTCCCTCGGTGTACTGGGCACGATAGGGCTCGAAGGCAGCCACGAGGCAGCGATGGACCGCGTCCGCATCCTCGCGCGCGGCGCGGCGGATCTCAAAACCAGGCGTCGGTATCGGTTCGGCGGGGGCCATGAGCCCAACAGCGTACCATTCCTCTTGCGCTCAGGTGGGACGAAGGGCTGGACCGGCTCAGGACTCTCGTCGAGGAGTGAGCGGAAGCGTCGTGCGCCCCACCCAGCGCGGAGCGTCCGAGTTGGTTGCCTGCCGGATGAGGAGATTGAGCTGCGCCGTGTGATGCTGGACGTGGCGCATCTTGTAGAGGAGGAACTCGAGCTCGTTCAGATCGCGAAACGGGCTGCGTGACACCGCCTTCTCGTCCGTCATGCCCGCGATCCGCACACGCAGCTTCTGGCGGCCGTGCTCGAGGAAGCGCCGCATCTCCTCCTTCGAGTAGACGCGATCCGGAAGCACGCCCGCGGGGTCCAGCTCGCTCAGCGTGAACGGGGCCGGCGGAGCGTAGCCTTCGGGGCTCTCCGACTCGTAGTAATCGAGCATGAAGAGCGTGTGATAGACGACGTACCAGAACTCCGGAAACCGCGAGCGGTCGCCCCACAGCGCGTCCGGACACGCGTCGATGGCGAGCTCCATCGAGTCGAGGGCGGCACCGTACTGCCCCCACACCGCGTCCTTCCAGTCAGGGCGCGCGCTCACTTCCAGATCCCGAGCATCCGCCTCAAGGCGATGAGCTGGCCCACGTGATAGGCGTTGTGGTCGGCGACGAGGAGCGCCTCGCGGAGGTAGGTCTGGCCGGAGCCGTGCGGGATCCGCGCCAGGAGGTCGCGCTTGGGATCCTGCACGAGCGCCACCACGTCGCTCCGGTCCTTGCGGAACGAGCCGAGGCTCTCGTCCCACGCTTTGTCGTACGGCGGAGCCGCGCTCTTCGGCCAGTAGTCGTCGGGGAAGGTGCCTTCCTCGTAGTCGGAATTGCGGCAGAAGTCGAGGATGTCCGCCTGCGCGAGCCGTAGGTGCTCCACGAGCTGCCACGCGGAGTGAGGAAAGCCGTCGGGAATGACGCCCCGCGACGCGGCCGGAATGCCGTCGACAGCGGAGTCGAAGCCGCCGTGCGCGTCCTCCCAGAGGATGAGCTTGGCCACGTGATCGCGAAACGCCGAGTCGTGATCCATGCTTCACTCTAGACCCGCATCGAGCGTCAGGTCAACGCGCCCCGGACCGCACAAATCGGAGCCTCACGCTTCCGGGAAATGGCGCTATCATCCCGTCGCGCCACCGTCCACCCTGCCGTGCCGGAGGTCATTCCACATGCTTCGCCCCGCCCTGTTCGCTACCCTGCTCTGCATGTCCGTAGTGTTCCTCGCCACCGCATCGGGCTTCGCCGGGCCGTCCGAGGATCTGGCCAAGCTCTGCGACCGGTACTGGCAGGGCTCCCTCCAGGCCTACCCGACCACCGCCACCGGGCTCGGAGACAAGCGCTACGACGACCGCCTCGACGACATCAGCCCGACGGGGATCGCGAAGGAGCGGAAGCGGCTCGAGGGTGTCGCGGCGGCCGCGCGCGGCATCATTCCAGAGAAGCTGTCCCAGGCGGATCGCCTGACCCGCGAGGCGTTGATCCAGGAAGTCGAAAACCAGCTCGCTTGGTACGGCTGCGGTTTCGAGCAGTGGGTCGTCGATCCCCTCGGCGGCCCGCAGGTCCAGCTCATGAACCTTCCGGACTACACGACGATCGACACGCCGAAGGACGCGGCGGCGTACGTGAAGCGCGTCCGGGCGATGGGGCCTTATCTCAACGAGCACGTCGCCAATCTTCGCGATGGGCTCTCGCAGCGGAAAACGGCGTCGGTCGACGCCGTGCTGAAGACGATCGACGAGCTCACGCAGCTCACCTCCGTGCCTACCGAGAGCCTCGCTACGTGGAGGCCCGTGCGGGCGACGCACGAGAAATGGCTCCCGGCCGATCGCGACCGCTTCGCGAACGACCTGCGTGAGGCCATCGAGACATCCCTTCAGCCGGGGCTCGTGCGCTATCGCGACATGCTCCAGAGCGAGGTGCTCCCGGCCGCGCGTCCTCCCGAGAAGGCGGGCCTCGCCGCGCTTCCCGGCGGTCTGGAGTGCTACAAGAAGATGATCCGCATGCACACGTCGCTCGATCTCGATCCCGCGCAGGTCCACCAGATGGGGCTCGACGCGGTCGCGGCCTTCCGCCGCGATCTTGCCGTGCTCGGGCAGAAGGTGTTCGGGACCTCCGACATCGCCGAGATCCAGCGCCGTCTGCGTGAGGATCCCGCGATGCACTTCCAGACCGGCGCGGAGATCGAGGCCAAGGCGCGGGAAGCGCTTGCTCGCGCGCAGGCGGCGGTGCCGCAGTGGTTCGGGAGGATCCAGCCGAAGGCGCCGTGCGAGGTGCGCGTGATGGGGATGCACGAGGCGCCCCACTCGACCATCGCCTACTACCGCCATCCCTCCGCTGACGGAAAGCGCCCGGGGACGTACATGATCAACACCTATCTGCCCGAGACGCGGCCCCGGTACGAAGCGGAGGCGCTCGCGTTCCACGAGTCGGTCCCCGGACACCACCTCCAGATCGCGGTCGCGCAGGAGTTGACCGGAGTGCCCGAGTTCCGGAAGCATCAGGGGGTCACCGCGTTCGTCGAGGGCTGGGGCCTCTATGCGGAGCGGCTCGCGGACGAGATGGGCCTCTATACGAGCGACGTGGACCGGGTGGGGATGCTCTCGTTCGACGCCTGGCGGGCGTGCCGCCTCGTCGTGGACACGGGACTCCACGCCAAGGGATGGAGCCGGCAGCAGGCGATCGACTACATGACGGACAACAGCATCCTCGCCGAGAACAACATCGAGAACGAGGTGGACCGCTACATCACCTGGCCCGGCCAGGCGCTCGCCTACAAGCTCGGGCAGATGGAGATCTTGAAGCTGCGCGACGAGGCGAAGACGAAGCTCGGGAGCCGCTTCGACATCAAGGCATTCCACGATGCCGTGCTGGGGAACGGCGCGGTCGCGCTTCCCGTGTTGCGGCAGCAGGTCGAGACATACATCGCGACGGCGTCGACGGCGAACTAGCCGTCCTCGATCAACCCTGGCGACGCGCCTCGTGCTCGGCCAGCGCGCGCTCGATCCGCCGGTCCGGGATGATCCAGATGAGCGCGACCAGCACGTAGATGGCGCGCGCGATCACAGGGTTCACGAAGGCGAGGCCGAGCGCCGCCACGTAGAGCAGGACCGAGCCCTTCCCTTTGAAATCCGCCTTCACCGCGCGGGCCAGAACGGAGTCCGAGCCTTCCGCGTTGAGGATCGTCTGCGTGAGGATCCAGTACGCGATCGCGGCCATCAGGAGCGGCACGCCGTAGATTGCCGTCGGCACCGGCGCGAAGCGATTTTCGCCCATCCATCCCGTTGCGAACGGAACGAGAGAGAGCCAGAAGAGAAGGTGCATGTTGGCCCAGAGGATGGGCCCGGTCACCTTGTGCGTGACGTGGAGCATGTGGTGGTGGTTGTTCCAGTAGATCGCGAGGTAGAGGAAGCTCAGGACGTAGCTCAAGAGCTTGGGGATCAAGGGGATGAGTGACGCGAGGTCCTCGCCGTGCGGCACCTTGAGCTCGAGCACCATGATCGTGATGATGATCGCGAGCACGCCGTCGCTGAACGCCTCGAGCCGTCCCTTACCCATCGGTACGCCCGCGCATCCAGGAATCCGCCACGGCGCGCCCCTTCGCGAGGTCGTCCACGACGAGGATGAGCTGATGGTCGTGGTCGCTGTACTGGACCTCGATGTTCACGCCCGCCTCGGCCATGCGCCGCGCGATCTTCCCAAGCTGCCCGGGCTCGTCCTGGCGTAGCCGGAGCGCGACCACGTCGTTCACGGCGAGCACGCGGATGCCCGCGGCCTCGAGCGCGCGCTTCGCGGCGTGGCCGTCGACGAAGAGGAAGTGGGCCACGCCCACGCCGCCCGCGAGAAAGGCTCCACCCCCATCCACGCTCACACCCGCGCGGCCGAGCGCCTCTCCCATCGCGGCGAGGGCGCCGGGGCGATGCTCGAGCTCGATCGCGACGTCGTGCAGGGTCAGCTCCGGGGGATCGCCGGTCGAGCGCGAAGGCGTTCGATCACCGCCTCGTCCAGCTCGATGACGAACTCGGCGTAATTCTCGATGAGTGCGAGGATCGCTTCCCGTGGACCCTCGCGCCACAGCGGACCGCCATAGAATGCGGCCTCGCTCCGGTCGCGGTGGGCGAGATCGTCGAACGCGCGGATCAGGTAATAGGAGCTGTCGTCGTGAGGCGACGGGCCGAAGGCCACGACGTCCATCCGGACCTGCTCGAGGAGCGGCATCGCGCGCTCGGTGACGAGCCGGTGGAATTCGACGCGCGTGCCGGGCTTCAGATTGTAGGAGCGGATCTCGACCAGGCGGATCACGCGCTCACTCTACCCATCCCGCCCCCGCGAGGTCAAAGCCCGGCATCGTGCGCCCAGGATTGGAGCTCGATGATGTTGCCCTCCGGATCGGTGACGTAGCACCAGGTCACCTTCGCGCCGGTCGCGGTCGTGAGCGTCACGATGTCGCCGACCGGCGCACCGCCCGCCCGCAGCACCTCTTCGCGCGCTTCATCCACCGACTCCACCTCGAACGCGATGTGACCGAAGCCGGGGCGATTCACGCGTGGAGGCTCGGAGCGCTCGACGATCGAGTACTGGTAGATCTCGAGTGTCGGGCCGTCCGGCCCGCGGCCGGGAAGGCGGAGGTGGGCGCCGGTCAGCCTCGCCCCGCGCACGGCGGTGCCGCGATCGAGGTCGGGACCCGCGTAGTCGCGTTCCGGAGGCACCGGGACGCAGGCAAAGACCTCGGCGTAGAAGCCGGCCAGAGCGCGCCAATCATGCGCGATCAGATTGGTGTGACTGTACTTGACCCCTCGAATCATGGTTCGCTGAGCCTCCTGGCCCGCATCTCCTTGTTCGTTTGTGTCGTCCGGAACGTTCTAGCCTGTGGGGGGCGCGAAACCAGCCGACAACACCCTCCCCATACCCTACCCGAGCCAGCGATCAGAGGAGGGCCACTCGTGCGCGCGAGACTCCCCGGGCACCCGTCCATCCGTCTCGTTCCCCTCGTTTCCTTCTTCGCCTTGATCGCGGCCGCTTCGGCCGCGGCCGCTCCGTCCACCCTCGACGTCGCCTTGTCCGAGAACGCGGCTCAGCGCGCGGATCAGGTGAGCAACGCGATCCCGGTCCTGGCGCCGGTCGGCAACATGACCGTGAACCCCGGTGAGGTCGCGGATCAAGCGATCAACGCGACCGATGGGGACGGCAACCCGCTGACCTTCGGCAAGTCGTTCGGTCCCGCGTTCGTCACGGTGACGACGACGTCTCCGGGCGCGGGATCGGCCCAAGGCAATATCCATGCGGCGCCCACCCTGTCGGACGCCGGCGCGAATCAAGTCGGGGTGACGGTGAGCGACGGGTTCGCGACCGTGGCCCAGTCGATCCGGATCGACGTCCCTGGGGTCAACCGCGCGCCGCTCCTGACCCAACCGAACGACATGACGGTCCCTGCCGGGAACACCGTGACCCAGGAGCTGATCGCCACCGACATCGACGGGGATGCGCTCTCCTTCTATCTCGCATCCGGTCCCGCGTTCGCCACCGTCACGACCAACGATCCCGGGGCCGGGCTGGGGTCCGGATTCCTTCGTCTCGCGACGCTGACCACGCAGGCGACCGGGATCTACCCCGTCGCTGTCGGCGCGACCGATGGATCCCTGAGCGACGTAAAGACGATCAACGCCACGGTCCTCTCTCGGCTCAACACCCCTCCGCTCCTGTTCCAGCCGGAGTTCGCCGAAGTCCAGGCGGGGAGTGCCGTCGACGTAGCGCTCCACGGCGTGGATGCCGAGCACGACGCCCTCACGTTCACGCTCGTCTCGGGGCCGTCCTTCGTCACGGTCACGACGACGAGCCCGATCGGCGGGCTGGGCAACGCGCACGTCGCGCCTCCTCTGTCGACTGCCTCCGACTACTACCCCGTGACGGTTTCCGTCACGGACGGCCTTGCCAGTGACCAGAAGCAGTTCTACGTCCATGTGAGAGGCAGCCACCCGCCGGTCCTTTACTCCCTCTCCCCGATCAGCGTCCGCGCGGGCCAGACCGGGACTTCGTTCCCGTTTGCGACCGATGCGGACGGTGACCTGCTCGTCTTCAGCAAGGTCGCGGGCCCCGCCTACATGGAGGTCACGACCATCTACCAGTCGTCGAGTTACAACCAGGGCAAGATCACGATCACGCCTTCCGTCGCAGACGTCGGAACGGCCACCGGCATCGTGGCCGTCAGCGATGGAACGTTCTCGGATCAGAAGGTCCTCACCATCACCGTCAATCCACCCAACCATGCGCCGGTGCTCACCCAGCCGGGAGACATGACCGTGACCCAGGGATCCGTGGCGGAGGAGACGGTTCACGCCACGGATGCCGACGGGGACGACGTCGATTTCACCGCCGGGCCTCTCAGCCCCAGCTATCTGATCGTGTTCACCAGCGATGTCAACACGGGGACGGTCCGATTGATACCTGGCCCGGGCGACGTGGGAACCGCGCAGGGAACGGTGCGGGCCACGGACGGCTTCGGAGGGGTTGCGGACGCCACGTTCCAGATCACGGTGATGGCGGGGAATTTCCCCCCCGCGTGTCCCCCGGGCTCCTTCCCCATCACATCCGCCCCGGCCTCCAGCCCCCTGTCGGTCCGTGCCGCTGACCTGAACGGCGACGACCTGCAGGATCTCGTGGTCGGGACCTATACCGCCGGAACCATCGACGTCTACATCGGGGACGGCGCCGGCGGCCTGACGGCCCCTGTCCACTACCAGGCGCTCCAGCCGGTCGATGTCGCGATCGGCGACTTCAACGGCGATCAGATCCCCGACCTCGCCAGCGCGGACTACAACCCGGCCTCGGTCGGGATCCACCTGGGATTGGGCCCAGGAACCTTTGGCCCGGGCCAGAGCATCCTCATGAACGGGTCGCCCAACCACATTGCCACGGCCGACCTCGACAAAGACGGCCGCCTCGACCTCATCACGAGTACCTACAACTCGCTGGCGAGCATATCCCTCCTCTACGGAACCGGCACCGGAGGTTTCGAGCCGCCGCGCAACCTGGCACTGAACAACGGCGCCTACGACGTCGTGCTCGCCGATATGAACCAGGACGGATGGATCGACATCGTAACGCTGCTCGGCTCGGGTCAGGTCGTGATCCTCACCAACCTGCACAATCGGACGTTCAGCGTGACGAACGTGGTGAACCCCGCCTATATCTCTGCCTTCCGCGTCGCCGACATGAATGGGGACGGCCGGCCCGATTTGATCGTGTCCGATAACAACGGCCCCTTCGTGCGCGTTCTCCTGGGAACCGGACCCGGAGCCTTCGCTCCGGACATGATCTTCTCCGTGCCGGAATACATCCTGGACGTGGAGGTCGGGGACTTCAACGGCGACTCGATGACCGACGTCGCGGTCACGGGCGACGGCGGCGGCGGCAGCATCCTTCTCGGAAACGGGACGGGGGCGCTCGGCTCCCGGATGGACGTGACCTCGCCCAGGCTCGAGACCGTGACGGCGGTCGATCTCGACAACGACCTTAGGCTCGACCTCGTGGGCGGGCACTACTACTCGCCGAGCAGCCTCCAAATCCTGCTCAATCGGGGATGCGCGCCGGCGCGCGACCGTCCGCCGCACGTGATCGCTCCGCGGTCCGCGTCCACCCCGGAGAACGTCGTGGTCACGCTCAACGTGACCGCGACGGACGCGGATGGCGATCCCATCGCACAGCTTCGCGCGGACGTGTCGGCGCTTCCACTCGGGAGCGACGCGGCGCTCGCGTCCAACGGGACGAACACCGCGGGCGTGTTCACCTGGAAGCCGACCTTCGCGGATTCGCGTCCGACTCCTTACCCGATCCTTTTCATCGCGTCGAATGCGATCGCCGATACCGCCACGACGTACGTCACGGTGACGAACGTGAATCGGGCGCCGCAGGCCAATCCGGGCGGCCCCTACAACGCGCTCGCCGACGTCGCGCTCCAGCTCCAGGGAAGCGGCTCGGCGGATCCCGATGGAGACGCGCTCACCTACTCCTGGGTCTTTGGAGACGGCACGAGCGGCAAGGGCCCGACTCCGATGCACACCTACCACGCGACGGGAACGTACGCGGTCGGGCTCGTCGTCTCGGACGGGGCGCTCACGGGGGTCGCGACCACGACCGTGAGCGTGCTCGGCGTCTTCCCCGCGCGGGCGTTCACCCTGACCGGGAACAAGACGATCCGCCTCAATTCCGGAAAGCCGAGATGGTGCGTCGAGATCGAGCCTTCGAACACGTCCTTCCTGCTTCAGGTCGTCGATCTCTCGTCGATCCGGATGAAGTCCCAGGGGACGGGCTCCGTGAACGAGATTCGCGCGATCGCCGACAAGAGCTCGCTGGGAAGCGACAGGGACGGCAACGGCATCGCCGAGTTCGAGGCCTGCTTCGCGAAAACGGATCTCAGGCAGCTCTTCTCGAACGTCCACGGGAGCACGGCGGTCACGATCACGATCGAGGGCTCGCTCCTGACCGGCGGCTTGTTCCAGGCCACGATGGACGTGGGAGTCCAGGCCAGCGGCGGCGGCAACCTGGCCACCAACCTCTCCCCGAATCCGCTCAATCCTTCAGGCGTGCTGACGCTGCGCCTCGAGCGCTCCGGGCCTCTCCGCGTCGCGATCTACGACGTGTCCGGACGGCTCGTGCGCGTCGTCTGTGACGAGACCGCCGCGGCGGCGGGATATCACGACTACGTCATCGACGGCCGTGGATCCCACGGCGAGGTCCTGTCGTCGGGGGTCTACTTCTACCGCGTGGAAGCCGCCGAGGGTGTCGATCGCGGCCGCTTCACGATTCTCAAGTAGGGGGCGCTCATGCGATTCGGGATGCGACGAGGTTTCACGAAACACGCGCTCGTCCTCGCCGCGACGGCGCTCCTGACGGCGGGCGCCGCCACGTCGGGCGCCCTCGCCCGGCCGCCGGCGACCGACAAGGGTCCGCTCCGTTCGCCCGCCATCATCGACCGAACCGACCGGTTTCCCCTCACGAGCCTCGACATGCAAGTGGGCAATTACGGCACGTTCGCGCGCACCATGGCGAGTCCAGGTGTCATCTACCCGAGGGGGAGTGGGCATGGCGCCATCTTCGCCGCGGGGGCGTGGCTCGGCGGGTTGGTCGCGGGAGATCTCAGGCTGGCGATGGGCGAGTACAGCGAGACCTACTCGCCCGGACCGATGCTGGCCGGCGGCTACCTCCCCGACGGCCCCGAGTTTCGCAATTACACGATCACGCGCGGCAACACATCGAGCCCCGACTATCTGAGCTGGCCCGCGGGCCAGGGCGCGCCCTTGGACGCGTTCGGCAATCCGGCGCTCCTCGGAGACGCGATGATGTGGAGCGTCTACAACGACGCCAACGCGAGCCTCCATTTCGATCCCGGCTTCCCCAACCCCTTGGGGGTCGAGATCCAGCAGTCGACATTCGGCTTCAGCGCCCCGGGTCCCTTGGCCGGCGTGATCTTCCTCCGCTTCCACGTGACCAATGGAACGTCCGCGCCGATCTCGAACCTCTATTTCTGTCTCTGGTCCGACCCGGACGTGGGTGATGCGTTCGACGACCTGGCCGGATGCGATCCGGCGCTCGGCCTGGGCTACGTGTACAACGAGGACAACGCGGACGGAGTGTACGGGAGCGCACCCCCGGCGGCCGGCCTCCTCTTGCTCCAGGGGCCGATCGTCGCGAATGGCGCCGCGTACGACACGCTCGGCGTGACGGCCTTTCGTGCTTATAGGGGCGGGCAGGACCCGCAGGGACTCGAGCGGTACGCGCAAATGCAAGGTCTCGAGGATGACGGTTCCCCCATGCACGTCTCGCACAACCCCGCGAACCCGGTCACAACGTATGAGTTCTCTGGAGACCCCGTGCAGGGAACCGGATGGATCGAGGGCGTCGGAGGCGACAAGCGCATCGATCTCTCATCGGGCCCGTACGCGCTCGATCCGGGCGAGTCCCAGGAGATCTGGGCCGCGGTGCTCGTCGGACAGGGGACGGACCGGCTCTCGTCCATCACCTCGCTCCGGAACGTTGCGGCCGCCGCGCGCGCCGCGTACCGGCAGGGATTCCTTCTTCAACTAGAGGCCGGCGCGCCGTCCCACCGATCGGTCGACGAAGGAGGCGCGATCAGCTTCGACGTCGGGGGCCGCGCCCCGCTCGGGCGTCCCGTCACGCTGCGACTCCTGGAAGGACCCCCGGGCGGTCTGTTCCAGGATCACGGCGACGGCACCGGCACGTTCGCCTGGACGCCTGACTTCCAGCAGGCAGGACCGCACGTCGCGCGCTTCGAGGCGGCCTCCGACGGTGTGGTGAGCACGGCCGTCACGACCATCGACGTGCGCAACGTCAACCGTTCGCCGGAGGCGAAGACCGGAGGGCCCTATTCCGCCTTCGTGGGATTCCCCGTGACGCTCGACGCAGGCGCCTCCGCGGATCCCGATGGCGACGCGCTCAGCTATCACTGGGACTTCGGAGACGAGACCGAAGGGACGGGCGTCTCCCCCGTCCACACCTACGCGTATCGAGGCACGTACGGATTGTCGCTCAGCGTTTCGGACGGAGCGCTCACGTCGGAGGCGGCGGGCTCCGTCGAGGTCCTGGATCTCCTCCGCGCGCGGGCGTTCACGTCGGCAGGCAACAAGACGATCAAGCTCTCGAGCGGCAAGCCGGCGTGGTGCCTCGAGCTCGAGCCGGTCGGGCGCTCCTTCGCCATAGCGGACGTGGACCTCGCGACTCTCGTGATGCGCTCCGCGGACACGGGAAACGTCGACGAAATCCCGGTCATCGGCGGGAAGACCTCCACCGGCTCCGATCGGGACGGAAACATGGTGCCCGAGATCTCGGCCTGCTTCCGCACCAGCGATCTCTCCGACCTCTTCTCGAAGATCCACGGGACGACGACCGTGAACGTCACGCTCAGCGGTCGTCTCTTCAATGGGGCCCCGATCCTGGCGCTCATGAGCGTCGGCGTGCAGGGGGGCGGGGGGGGACAGCTCGCCGCGTCCGTGCGGCCCAATCCCATGAATCCATCGGGCACGATCTCGTGGCGCACCTCGAAACCGGGCCCGGTGCGCGTCGACCTCTTCGATCTGTCCGGCCGCCTCATCCGGCGGCTCGTGGATGAGCCGTCGCAACCCGCCGGCTGGCACGAGGCGGTGTTCGACGGCCGGGACCGCGCCGGCCGGGAGCTCGCAAGCGGCGTGTATTTCTACTCGATCCAAGCCGCCGACGGGGTGGAGCGGGGCCGCCTGGCCATCCTCCAGTAGCGTACCCCCCTCGCTCCACGTGCTACGCTCAGTGGGCCGCCTTCGGGCGGCCCCGTTTTTTTCAATCCAACCCAAGACCTGACGAGGGGACGCCCATGCCGTCGCACGGATCCCGCCACGGCTCGAAGCAGCGTGGCCGCAAGGCCTTCGCCTCCTGTTTGATCGCCCTCGCCGCGTGGGCCGCACCGCGCCCGGCCGGGGCCCAGGTGATCGCGGCCGGAAATCTGGCCGACCTGACGCTCGAGCAGCTCAGCAACATCGAAGTCACGATCGCGACCCGCCGCGCGCAGCCCCTCTCCGACGTTCCCGCCTCCGCGTTCGTCATCTCATCCGAGGACATCCGCCGCTCCGGAGCGACGAGCCTGCCGGAAGCCCTGCGGCTCGCGCCGACCCTCCAGATCGCCCGCGCGGACGCGAACCAGTACGCCATCAGCGCGCGCGGGTTCAACAACGTGCTGGCGAACAAGATGCTCGTGATGATCGACGGCCGGGTCGTCTACTCCCCCCTCTTCTCAGGCGTCTTCTGGGAAGCGCAGGGGGTGATGCTCGAGGACATCGACCGGATCGAGGTGGTGAGCGGGCCGGGGGGCACGCTCTGGGGTACGAACGCGATGAACGGCGTGATCAACGTGGTGACGCGCTCGGCTACCGAGACACAGGGAGCGCTGCTCGACGCCGGCTCGGGGAACCATGACACGGTGATCGGCGCGCGCATCGGCATCACGCCGGGGTCGAAGGGACATCTCCGGGTGTACGGCCAGTTTTCGAGCCGGGACGATACCGAACGCTCGAACGACCTGGACCTCCCGGACGCCTCCGACCGGCTGCAGACGGGCTTCCGTGGGGACTGGGGCGACGCGTCCACGGCCATGACGCTTTCAGGCGATCTCTATCGCGGAAACATCACGCAGCCCGCGCCCGGGGGCGACACGACCCGGGTCCTGTCCGGTGGGAACGTGCTCGGGAGCTGGGCGCACAACTACAAGACCGGATCGCAGATTCGCGTGCAGGGTTACTTCGACTACACGGAGCGGGAGCAGCCCGACGCGATCCATGAATCGCTCCAGACCTGGGACATCCAGGCGCAGCACGGTTTCCGGCCCGGTGAGAGGCACGACGCCGTCTGGGGCGTCGAGTACCGGTATCAGGCGGACCGCGTCGCCAATCTCACGCCGTTCATCGGATTCTTGCCGCCCGACCGCGATCTTCGGACCGCTTCCCTGTTCGGGCAGGACGTGTTCACGGTGCACGAGCGCGTGGAGCTGACCGGCGGTGTTCGGTTCGAGCGGAACGAATTCACCGACTGGGAGGTCCTCCCGAACGCGCGGCTCGCCTGGAAGCCCAAGGACGCGCGCCTTCTTTGGGCCGCCGCGTCACGCGCCGTTCGGGCGCCGTCCCGCATCGATCGCGAGTTCTTCTCGCCCGTCACGACGCCGCATGTCTTCCTCGCAGGCGGCCCGGGGTTCGATTCGGAGGTTGCCAAGGTGTTCGAGCTGGGCTATCGCGATCAGATGACGCAGGACCTCTCGTTCTCGGTAACCGGGTTCCATCACGACTACGAGGAGCTGCGCTCGCTCACGACGTCCCCCGACGGTCCGATCTTCGCGAACGGAATCGAAGGGACGAACACGGGGGTCGAGCTCTGGGGAAGCTACCGGGCCTCCTCCGCGTGGAGATTCACCGCCGGGTGGGTCCAGCAGTCGATCGAGCTCGACGTCGCGCCGGGACACTCGCCGCTCGCGGGCACGGCCACGCTCGGCAACGATCCCAAATCGTGGGGCCAGCTCCGCTCGTCACTCGACCTGGGTGACGTGGACGTGGACGCCGCGGTTCGCTACATGGGGCGCCTCCCCGACCCCGACGTGCCGTCCTACGCGACGCTCGACGCGCGTGTGGGCTGGCACCCTACGAAGGACTTCGAGGTGTCATTCTCCGGATGGAATTTGACCGGAGGCTCCCATGCCGAATGGGGCGTCCCGGCGGCGCGGCCCGAGTTCGAGCGAAGCGTGTTCTTCAAGATCAAGATGGGCTCCTAGGCCGCGGGGGATAGGACTCTTCCTTCCATGATTCGCTGGATCCTCCTCTGCTCGACCCTCCTGGCCGTCGCCCACGCGCCCGCGCGCGCGGGCAACGATGCCTCGGATCTGGAGCGCCGGGTCAAAGCCGCCTACCTCTACAAGTTCGCCGGGTACGTGGAGTGGCCTGATTCCTCTTTCCCCGACCCGACGACCCCCGTCCGTATCGCGGTGCTCGGCGACGACAAGCTCCGAGCCGAGCTCTCGACCATGGTCCTGGGGCACACGGTGAACGGGCGTGCGGTCCTGGTTTCGGGGTACAGCGAGCAGGACTCCCTGGACGGACTCCACGTTCTCTACGTGGGCCGGAGCGAGGCCGCGCGTCTCGCCAAGCTCAAGGACGAGGCGCGCAAGCGGTCCGTGCTCCTCGTCTCGGAAGGGGATGACGCGATCGACCAGGGAAGCGTCATCGCATTCGTGCTGAGCCGGCGCCGCGTCCGCTTCGACATCTCGGTGGCCGGCGCGACGAAATCCGGGCTCACGCTGAGCTCGCGCCTCCTGTCGGTGGCGCGCACGGTAGTGACGGCGGGAATATGATCTTCAGCGGCGTTCGCCGGTCCATCCGGCGAAAGTTCATGCTGGTCGTGATGGCGACCACGCTCGTGGCGCTGCTCCTCGCCTCGATCGCGCTCGTCACCTACGACCTCCTCACGTACAAGCGCACATGGGTGGCGGATCTCTCGACCCAGGCCGACATCCTGGGGCTCGCGAGCGCGCCCGCCCTCTCCTTCCAGGATCCGAAGACGGCGGAGGAAAACCTCGGTCTCCTCTCGGTCCGTCCGAACGTGACCGCGGCCGCGATCTACACGGCGGACGGCCGGATCTTCGCCTCGTACCGGCGGGATTCGAGCGACACGACGCCCCTCCCGGCCCACCCCGGTCCGGCGGGACACGAGGCGGGCGCGCGCGAGATTTCGCTCTTCCGTCCCATCGTGACCCCGGACGAGCAGCTCGGCTGGGTCTACTTGCGCGCGCGATACGATCTGACCGGGCGCCTCTTGAGCTACCTCGCCATCGTCGTCGGCGTCATGCTCGCGAGCTTGACCGTGGCCGCGCTCATGTCGGTCGCGCTCCAGGCGTCCGTGATCCGACCGATCCTCGCCATCGCGGACGTCGCCCACGAGGTGAAGGACCGGCGCAACTTCGCCGCCCGCGTCCCCAAGACGACCGAGGACGAGACCGGGTACCTGGTCGAGACGTTCAACGACATGCTCGGCCAGGTCGGGCAGCGAACCGAGGACCTCGAGCGCGCGAACCGCCGCCTCGAGCAGGAAGTCGCCGTGCGGCAGAGCGCGGAGCACGCGCTCATCGAAGCGGATCGCCGGAAGGACGAGTTTCTCGCGACCCTCGCGCACGAGCTCCGGAACCCGCTGGCCCCCCTGCGGAACGCGCTCCATATCCTGAGAGAGGCCGGACCAGGCTCGGAGGAGGGGAAGGTCGCGCGCGACATCATGGACCGGCAGCTAAGGCAGCTCGTCCGGCTCGTGGACGATCTCCTCGACGTCTCACGCATCACGACGGGCAAAGTTGTGCTCCAGCGCGAGTCAGTTCCCCTCGCGACGATCATCGAGGGCGCGCTCGAGACGGTGCGCCCGTTCGTCGGCGAGCGCGGCATCGCGCTCTCCGTGACGACGCCGCAGGTGCCGCTCATGCTCCGGGCCGATCCGACGCGCATGGCCCAGGCACTCACGAACCTGCTCCACAACGCGGCCAAGTTCACGGATGCGGGCGGGCGGATCGAGCTGCGCGTGGAGCGCGAGGGCTTGGACGGCATCACGATCGTGGTCGCCGACACGGGGATCGGGATTCCGGCGGACATGCTCTCTTTCATCTTCGACATGTTCACCCAGCTCGATCGCTCGCTCGAGCGGCCCTATTCGGGCCTCGGCGTGGGGCTGTCGCTCGCCAAGCACCTGATCGAGCTCCACGGCGGAACGCTGGAGGCGGCGAGCGAGGGGCAAGGCAAGGGGACCCGTTTTACCGCGCGCCTTCCGGGGATCGTCGTCTTCGAGCCGAGCCCCCGAGGTCCCCATGCCACCGACGGAGGAGCGTCCGCGGCCCCGGCGCGCCGCCGCGTCCTGCTCGCGGACGACAACGCCGACTTCACGTCGAGCTTCGCGCTCATGCTCCGAAGCATGGGGCATGACGTGATCGAGGCGTACGATGGGGCCGAGGCTCTTCAGGCGGCGCGCTCGCTCCAGCCCGAGGTCGCGTTCCTCGACATCGGCCTTCCGAAGATGAACGGCTACGAGCTCGCGCGACGGCTGCGTGAAGATCCGGCGACGCGCCGCATCGTCCTCGTCGCGGTGACCGGGTGGGGCCAGGACGGGGATCGGAAGCTCGCGGCGGAAGCGGGCTTCGACCTCCATCTGGTCAAGCCGGTCGAGTCCGCGCAGATCGAGACGATCTTCGCGGGGCTCGGCTCCATGCCCCTTCGCCCCGCGTAGCTCGGGGCCTGCTCGCGGTGGCTCTAGTTCAGGGCCGCCTCGCGCGAGGCTCTAGTTCCGCCCCTTGGTCCCGTCCCGCAGCACGATCTGCCCCTTCCGGCTGAAATCGATCGACTCGCCCAGGATGCGCGCGGCCTCCTGGGGCGCGTGGAAGCCGTTCGAGTTCTCCGCCTCCACGAAGTCGAGCCGGAACTGGGCCAGCCGCTGATAGCGCCGAGCGGATTCGAGGCGGACTTCGTTCTGCCCGATCGTCTGCGCGTGCTTCAGATCCTCGATGAGGTCCACGAGCGCGTCCATCGCCTGGTTCCGGAGCTTGAACGTGCGGTCCTGGATGATCTCGACCCGCTGGCGGAGCTCGTCCTCCGAGAATTTGTGGCAGGTCTGGCAGGCGCGGTTGATGTTGAGGAGCGGACTCTGCACGTGATGGTCGCTGATCTTGAGCGCGCCCTCACGCATGTACGGCATGTGGCAATCGGCGCACGCCACGCCCGACCGGGCGTGAATCCCCTGGCTCCACATCTCGAATTCCGGATGCTGCGCCTTCAGGACCGGCGCGCCCGTATCGGCGTGGATCCAGTCCTTCTGCTGGATCTCGTCGTAGTAGGCCTGGATCTCCTCGATCTTGATCCCCTTCGCCCACGGGTAGACGAGCCGCTTCTCCTTCCCCTTGAAGTAGTACTCGACGTGGCACTGGCCGCAGACGTACGAGCGCATCTCCTGGCGCGTGGCGTCCTTGTTCACGTCGTAGTTCTGGATTCCCTGCGATGCCTTGAGCGCGCGGATCCCCTCCATGAAGCCGGGGCGCGTCACGCGGAGCTCCATGGTCTGCGGGTTGTGGCAGTCGATGCAGGCGATCGGATGGGTCACGAGCTTCCGCGCGTCGGCGTAGGACATCGCGTTCATGCGGTCGAATCCGCGCGTGAGATCCCCGTCGCCGAGCTTCCGGTACGGGACCACGATCGAAGCGTGGCAGTGAAGGCACGCGCCGGGCTGGGACGTGACGAGCTGGCGCTCGGTGAAGGTCTGGTCGTCCAGCATGTAGGCGTGGCCCCGCTCCTCGCGGAAGTCGACCGCGAAGGCATAGCCCGCCCACATCGTCTTGAGCCTCGGATCCTGCTCCAGCCTCGAGCGCGCCACGATGGAGCGCGGATCCGCGGCCGTGGGGGTCCGCTCCTCTGCCTCGCTCCCGCCGTACCGCGTCCGCACCATGTCGACCGTGCGCTTGTAGCCGTCGTACTCGGCCGGGAAGTTCTTCCCCCAGACCGCCGGGTCCTCCGTGTTCTCGTTGATCTCGACCACGCGATAGAACGGATTCCGCCCCTCGGCTTTCCTCTGGAAGATGTTGATGAGAAGGGCCGCGATGCCTCCGGCCGCGATCGCGGCGACGACCGCGACGATGAATGCGTTACGGACCGGGGATCCACCGCCTCGACGCATAGCTCTCTCCTTGGCTCTAGGGGTGCCCGACGCTGCCGTGGCAGCGAATGCAGGACGGATCGCTCGACGGATGCCCCGCCGTCATCATCGCGACGATGGGGCCGTGGCAGCTCCGGCAGTTCTTCTCGACGATCGCTCGGTTGTGGGGTTTGATCTGGATCGGATCGGGGAAATCCCCGAGCGTGAAGTGAAGCGAGTGCCAGAAGCCGTTCCGGGCCTTCGTGGTCACCTTGCCGATGGGATCGTGGGGCGTATGGCAGTCGTTGCAGGTCGCGGTCGCGTGGTGCGTGGAGCGCACCCAGCCGTCGTACTGCTCGCGCATGACGTGGCAGTTCGCGCAGGCGTGGGGATCGTTGGTGAGGTAGGAGCCGCCGTGGGCATAGGTGAAGGTGTAGAGCCCTGTGCCCACCGCCACGCCGACGGCGAGGCCGGCGAGCACGGCCGGAACGTCACGAATCGACCACGAGCGGCCGCCGCGGCCGCGAGGCGTCAGGGCGCCTCCGGCGCGCGATGGCGCGGCATGTCATGCGATGGATGTGATCTCTGTGGAACCACGCGCCCCCTCGTCTGCCCCGTCCCGGGCCGGAGCATAGAGGGACGGGGCGCGAGGGGCAACGCCGTAGGCAGGCGTGCAACTACGTAAGGGCCGCGAGCTCCCGGAAGTGCTGGAACGCTATACCGCTCGCCGTCCGCTGATGACGCTCAGCAGGAACACGACGATGGCGGCGACCAAGAGGAGGTGGATGAACCCGCCCACGGCCACCTTGGTGATCAAGCCCAAAGCCCAAAGAACAATGAGAAGTACGGCAATCGTGACCAGCATGTCGGAATCCTCCTGGCCCCCCTTAGGGTCCATGATGGACGCCCCGCGCGCCCACGCCCAAGGAAGAAGCAAAGAGCTTGCCGATCGCCGCCGGGACCCGATTCCGGTACCCGCGCAGCGATTAGCGGAACCGCATTTTGATCTTTCCCCACGTCGTTTGTTCCGTCGCGGTGGGACAGTCGTTCACGGCTCCAGGCGTTGGATTGCAACCAGTTCCAGGGGGCGTCCCTGATCCCGTATAGCGGTTGAGACCGTCGAACAGGACCCACGAGTCGCCCGTACCGAGGCGCCCTGTCGATCGATCGGTCGCACCCTCGATGGAGTTGTAGGTCTTGCTCTCCACCTCGACCGTGTCGGGCCCCTGGATCTGGAAGAGCCGGACCACGTCACCGGAGTTGTTGAGACTGAGACCGCTCACCGTGCGGCTCTGGGCGCGCTGCCAGTCCTCGGCCATGCGTCCCGTGACCAGGACCACTCCGCCCGGCGCGAGCGAGCCCGTGAACGCGTAGCGGACGGTGGAATCGCCGTCGGAGACGAGATAGCCGGCGAGCGCCTCGACCGAGGCGCCGTTGTTCCGGATCTCGAGCCACTCGTCCTGCCGCGCGACGAACGCGCCGTCACCGTCCCAGTCGCG
>Ga0111538_10002568_pt1 | contig 25486 bp, 19 predicted proteins | sample SoiMethybrSBSTD1_FD_79669 | JGI IMG/M metagenome (GOLD analysis project Ga0111538, IMG submission 79669) | Bulk soil microbial communities from a Populus tree surrounding site in Tennessee, USA - Soil MetaG P. TD hybrid SBSTD1 (version 2)... | ecosystem: Environmental > Terrestrial > Soil >...
CGTAGCGCGGCGAGGACAGGCGGATGCGGATCCGCCGGTAGGCCATGTTGCGCTCGTCCTTCGACAGCTCGCGGAAGCCGTGGAAGACCCGGCCGACGTGGCCGTGCCGATCCATCTTGAAGACGTTGCCGAGGTTGCGGTCGATGACCACGCCGCGGATGGCGAGCGACGGGTCGTAGGCGAGCGACTGGATCTCGGGCGGGTAGCCGTGGTTCTGGATCAGCTTGGCGAGGGTGAGCTCGATCGACAGCTTCTCCAGGCGGTCCTGCTGGTAGAGGGCCAGCGTGTAGTCCATGTCGAAGCCGATGAGCTCGATCCCCGCCATCCGGAGGTTGCGGTTGCAGAAGATGCGGCGCGCGCGCGCCACGTCGATGTCGCGCTTGACGTCGCCGAGCAGCGCGGCGATCTGCCCCTGGATGTCCTGGCGAGTTGCTACCACTCGATCAAGTGTAACAGCCGCTTGCCGTGATATGTATCGCCCGCGATGCCCGCATTCCATCCCGAGCGCGACGGCCGGCCGATCAAGACCCTCCTCAGCGGCGAGCAGATCGCCGGGCGGGTGGCCGAGCTCGGCCGCGCCATCACGGACGACTACCGCTCGGTCGGCGGCGACCTGGTCCTGGTCGGGGTGCTCAAGGGCTCGGTCATCTTCCTCAGCGACCTGGCGCGGCAGATCGCGCTGCCGGTCTCGCTGGAGTTCATCGGCATCGCCAGCTACGGCGACGAGACCAAGTCGTCCGGCGTCGTCCAGATCACCAGCGACCTCACGCGCCCCATCGAAGGCAAGCACGTGCTGGTGGTGGAGGACATCATCGACACCGGCCTGACCGCCCACTACCTGCTCGACAACCTGGCGACCCGCAAGCCCGAGACCATCAAGCTCTGCTCGCTGCTCCACAAGCCGGAGCGAGCGGTGCGCGAGGTGACCATCGACTACCTCGGCTTCACCATCCCGAACAAGTTCGTGGTCGGCTACGGGCTCGACTTCGCCCAGCAGTACAGGAACCTCGGGTTCATCGGGTACCTCGAAGAATGAACGCCGAGTTGCTGCGGCGCCTGCCGCAGGTGCTGTTCGAGATCGGCAAGGCGGTCGGGTCGGACGACAACCTGTCCACGCTGCTGGCCCGCATCTCCGAGCTGGTCTGCCAGCTGACCTCGGCCGAGGCCTGCTCCATCATGCTGCTCGACACCGACCGGGAGCGATTGCTCGGCAAGGCTGCCTATGGGCTGGCGCGGCGCGACGTGAGCCTCATCTCCTTCCGCATCGGCGAGGGCGTGGCCGGCTGGGTGGCCGAGCGCGGCGAGCCGGCCCTGATCGACGACGTGGCCAGCGACCCCCGCTACAAGGTGCTGGCCGACTCCGAGAACCGGATCCGCGCGCTCGCCTGCGTGCCGCTCCAGTATCGGGACGAACGGATCGGGGTCTTGACCATCACCTCGCCGCGCGAGGCGGCCTTCGGGCAGGACGACGTCGAGCTGCTCGGCTTCATCGCCACCACCATGGCGATGGACATCGACAACGTCCGCCTGCGGCGGCTCTCGGTGACCGACCCGCTGACCGAGGCGTACAACCGCGAGTTCCTGCAGCAGCGCCTGCCCCGCGCGGTCGAGCACGCCGATCGGCGCGGCGAGCCGCTGGCGGTGGCGATGATCGACATCGACCACTTCAAGGACGTCAACGACCGTTTCGGCCACGAGGTCGGCGACCGCGTGCTGACCGAGGTGGCGGGTCGCCTGCGGGCGGCCATCCGCGCCGGCGACCTCCTGGTCAGATACGGCGGCGAGGAGTTCCTGGTGCTCCTGCCCGGCAGCGACGCCATCAAGGCGGCCGAGATCGCCGAGCGCATGCGGCTCAAGATGGAGTCGGATCCGATGCAGTCGGGCGCCGTCACCGTCGACGTGCGCATCTCGGTCGGAGTGGCGGAGCACCGGCGCGGCGCCGACACCGCCTCGCAGCTGGTGCGCCGGGCCGACACCGCGCTCTACGCGGCGAAGGGGCGCGGCCGCAACCGGGTGGAGGTCGCGACATGACGATGGAGCTGGCGGGCAAGACGGCGGTCATCACGGGGGCGAGCCGCGGGCTGGGCGCCGGGCTGGCCCGCGACTTCGCGCGCCGCGGCATGCGGCTCGGGCTGTGCGCCACCAGCGCCCCGGTCCTGCCGGACGGACCGGACGTGGTGGCCGCCGAGCTCGACGTCCGCGATGCCGGCGCGGTGGAAGGGTTCTGCCGCGCGGTGGCGGAGCGGCTCGGCCCGATCGATCTCTGGATCAACAACGCCGGCGTGCTCGAGCCGATCGGTCCGCTGGTCGACGCGCCCGTCGCCGAGTGGTCGCGCCACATCGAGATCAATGTCCTCGGGGTCGCCTGGGGGAGCGCAGCCTTCTGCCGGCACCGGCGCGCGGTCGGCCCGGGCGGGACGCTGGTCAACGTGTCGTCGGGCGCGGGGCGCAGGGGCTACTTCGGCTGGTCGGCCTACTGCGCCGGCAAGGCGGCGGTGGATCGCATGTCCGAGTGCCTCGCCCTCGAGGAGAAGGCGGCCGGCACCCGCATCCTCGCGGTGGCGCCCGGCATCGTCGAGACCCGGATGCAGGAGCAGATCCGCGCCTCGTCGGCGGACGACTTCCCCGAGGTCGAGCGCTTCCGCCGCATCAAAGAGGACGACCGGTTCTCCAGCCCCGAGTGGGTCGCCGCCCGCCTGCTCGAGCTGGTGTTCGACCCGGAGCGCGCGAGCGGCGAGGTCCTGGTCGGCCTCCCCCTCGAGCACGCCGTGTGAGATGATCGGCGCATGCGCGCCATCTCACCGCTCGTCCTGTCCTCGCTCCTCGCGCTCCAGGCCGCCTGCGGCGGCGGCGATGACGAGGTCGACATCGTGGGAGACACGCCCGACGAGGCCGCCGACGAGATCACCGACGCCACCTGCGACAAGCAGGTCGACTGCGGGAGGTGGGAGATCGAGCTCGAGTTCGACGATCAGGGCAACGTCGTCAACTGCACGCCGACGCTCGTCGAGGTCGACCACGAGGCCTGCGTGGCCGACAACCGCCCCGACATCCGCGAGGACCTCGAGTGCGCCATGCCGACCGACGAGGAGTCGGAGATGATCAACGCCTGCATCAACGACCTGCTCGGGCAGGACTGCATCAGCGAGGAGGAGGTCGACGCCTTCTGCGACGCGATCATCGCCGGCGAGGACCCGGATGACCCGGGAGAGCAACCGGCTTCATGCGAGGCGCTCGAGGTCATTTTCGAGGGTTGCGACGGCATCTAGCCGCAGCGCGTCGCAAATGAAATATTGGGCGACCGCCCCGGCGTCTCTACAATCGGGTGCCGACGATGAGCCCGGGGGGTAGACGGCGGGGAAAGCGGCTGGAGCGGCTGCGCGCCGACGTCGAGCGCGGCGGGCACGCCTTCTTCACCACGGTCTGGTCACTGGCGGTGTGGCTGCTCTGGCTGCTGGTGCGGCCGCTCGGGCGCGCGGCGACCTGGTTCCGCGGCCTGCCGCGGCGCGGACAGCTCGTGGTGGGCGCGGGTCTCCTCGCCTTCCTGGCCGCCGGCCTCCTGGCGTTCCGCACCACGCACGGCGGCGGAGTGTCCTTCCTCCCGATCAGCGAGGAGGAAGCCCTGGCCCGCGTCATCCATAGCGAGATCGGATCCGGCTCTGCGCAGCAGCGGCTGCACGTGGCGTGGGCGACCCGCAACCTCGCCGCCGAGCGCGGCCAGAGCGTGGTGGCGATGGCCTGCTCGCCGTGCGGGCCGCAGGAGCTCGGGCGCCCGGTCTCGTCGCGGCAGGAAGCGCGCGAGGTCGACCGGCAGCTGGCCGGCGCGGTGCTCGCCGCGCCCGCTGTCCTCGATCCCACCGGCGGCGCGACCCACTTCATCAACCGGGTCCTGCAGGACCAGCTGGTGGCCCGGCAGGCGCCCGGCTACACCAGGTCGTACGAGCGGGTGCGAAAGCTCTGGAGCGGGTCCTACGGCTGGGAGGCCTACTACCGGCTCGGCCCCGACCTCGAGCTCTGGGGCCCGAAGCGCGCACGCCGCTGATCGATTGTCCTCGGGCCTCGGCCTCGCAACTCATTGCTCGACCGAGCCGGCGTCGCAGGCGTTGCCGGCCGGACGCGCCTCGCCGCGCTGGTCGGTCGCCAGCGGGGCACCGCCTGGCCCGACGCAGCTCGCCGGCGGCACCAGGTCGATCGACACCGCGCCACCTTGCGGTATCACGGTCGGCGTGAGGCCGGCGTGGTCGCCGAGCGTCCCCACCGTCACCGGGGTGCCGACCAGGCTGCCGCCCTCGCCGTTCGCGACCGTCGAGCCGGCGCCCCGGTGGATGACCGCATGATCGGCGAGGACCGTGCAGCCCGTGTTGATCGAGACGTCCGGGCTGGTGGCGGCGGCGTTGCTGGAGATGATCGATCCGCGAATCGTCAGGCTGGCCGCACCGCTCGACACGTTGCAGTAGATTCCGCCGCCCAGCGCGTCGGCGGTGTTGTCCACGATGGTCGAGAAGGCGATCTCGCTCGGGCCGGCGTAGAAGATGGCCACCGCGCCGCCCGCCGGATCCGTGTCCGCGCCGGTGGCGGTGTTGCCGATGAAGGTGCTGTTCATGATCTTGAGCGAGCCCCCGGCGACCGCACCGCCCGAGGCGCCGGTGGTCGCGTTGTCCTGGAAGGTGCAGCGCTCGATCAGCGTCCCGCCGTCGCCGTCGGCGGCGATGGCAGCCTTGTTGAAGCCGCGGTTGCGCCGGAACAGGCTGTCGCGGGCGGTGAGCTGGTTCTGGCTCTGGATGGCGCCGCCGAAGCCGTAGCTGTCGGCCAGGTTGTCCTCGAAGATGCAGCGCTCGACGGTGAGCACTCCCTCGTTCGAGATGGCGCCGGCGGTGGTGCTCTTGCCGCCACGGATGCGCAGCTGCTGCAGGGTCACGGTGGCGGCCGGCGAGACGTCGAACACCCGGTTGTTGCCGAGCGCGTCGAGGACGATCTCGGCGGGCGGCAGCGGGCCGCGGATGGTGACCTTCTTGTTGAGCAGGAGCACCGAGTTGACGGCGATCTCCGAGTCGAGCCCGGTCTCGAACAGGATGGTCTCGCCCGGGTCGGCGTCGGCGATGGTCTGGCGCAGCGAGCCCTCGCCGCTGTCGAGCGTGTTCACCACCTCGCGCAGGTCGAGGATGGAGATCTCCAGTTCCTCTTCGATCCCGAGGCCACCCCGGTCGGTCGCCTGGACCGTCACGGTCAGGCTGGCGCCGGTCTCGTAGTTGAGGATGGCGCCAGGCGACACCTCGAGCGCATCGCCGTCGATGGCGAACAGGCCGCCGCCGTCGTCGACCAGCTCGAACGTGTGGTGGTCGCTGGCGTCGGCGTCGACCGCGGTCAAGTGGCCGACCCGGGTGCCGGGCGGCGCTTGCTCCTCGACCTCGCTCGACGACAGCTCGATGGCGGTGGGCGGGTCGTTGACTCCGTCAGCCCCTCCATCGGCTCCCGCGCCGTCGCCGTCCTCGCCGCCGGTCTCCACCGGGCTGCAGCCGACCGCCAGTGCCAGGAGCAGACCGGGAACCAGCCCTTGCAATCGCCAGGAACCTCGCGCCGATGGCCTGGTTCCCGTCAGGGTGATGGCGCCGCGCATGCAGACGGAACGTCCGAGCTCCCGTCCGGTAGCAAGAAAAGACCGGCGGCCGAAGATCGTACCTCCCGGCAGGCCCGATGGCCGAGCAGTTCCCGGCGTGGCACCCTCGGTTCGATGGCGACTTCCTTCACCGCGCAGCACGCGACGACACGCATCGTCTTCGGGGCCGGCAGCTGGTCGCACTTGCCGGAGGAGCTGGCGCGCCTCGGCGTCGAGCGCGCGCTCCTGATCTCGACTCCGCGCGGCGAGAAGGAGGCGCGTGAGGCGGCGGCCGGACTCGCAGCACGCGTCCAGGGAGTGCTGGCGATCGCCGCCCAGCACGTCCCGGCGGAGCTGGCCGACCGCGCCCGGCGGGCTGCCGCCGACGCGCGCGCCGACGCCGTCATCGCGGTCGGCGGTGGCTCGGCGATCGGGCTCGGCAAGGCGGTCGCGCTGGACGGCGCCGCGCGGCTGATCGCGATGCCGACCACCTGCTCCGGCTCCGAGATGACCTCGATCTACGGCATCACCGGCGGCAAGGAGAAGCGGACCGGGCGCGACGATCGCGTGCGCGCCGCCCTGGTGCTCTACGATCCGTCGGCCACCCTGGCGGTGCCGGCGGCGGCCTCGGTCGCCAGCATGTGGAACGCGATGGCGCACGCGGTGCAGGCGCTGTGGAGCGCGCCCGGCCTCGACCCGGCCGCCGCCCTGGCGGCCGAGCGCGGGCTCGCCCTCCTGGCCGGGAGCCTGCTCCGGGTCGCGGCGCGGCCGGACGATCTCGCGGCCCGCAGCGACGCGCTGGAGGGTGCCTACCTGGCCGGCCGCGCGCTCGACGCCGCCGGCACCGGGCTGCACCACCGGATCTGCCACGTGCTCGGCGGCACGCTGGGGCTGGTCCACGCCAGCGCGCACGCCGCGCTCCTGCCCCACACGGTGCGGATGAACGGCGCCACCGACGCCATGGCGCGCGCGCTCGGCGCCGTCGACCCGGTCGCTCGACTGGCCGCTCTGGCGGCGGCCTCCGGCATCCCTCCGCTCGCGCTCGGCGACGGGCAGATCGATGGCGTCGTCGAGGCGGCGCTCGCCGCGCCGGCGGCCAACCCGCGCCCGGTCGCCACCGAAGAGCTTCGCGCCCTTCTGCGCGCCGCGGCCGCGCCGCGTCCCGCTCCGGCCCCCGCCGCCCGCGCCCCCGAGCGGCTCGCGCACCTCGGCGGATTCGGCGCCACCCTGTCGTCCGAGGCGGTGCCCGGCGCGCTGCCGGAGCGGCAGAACACCCCGCGCAACTGCCCGCTCGGCCTCCACCCCGAGCTCGTGAGCGGCACGCCGTTCACCGTGCGCCGGGCCGAGAACACGCGCGCCTGGATGTACCGGATCCAGCCGTCGTCGACCCACGGCCCACTCGCCCCGCTCCCCGAGGGACGGTTCACCAGCCGGTTCGAGGCGCCGCTCGCCGAGCGCACCCGCTGGAATCCGCTGCCGCTGCCCGGGGCAGGCGTCGATTTCGTCGACGGCCTGGTGACCCTCGGCGGCCACGGCGCGCCCGGCGGCCCGGGCTACGCGGTCCACCTGTACGCCGCGAGCGCGTCGATGGGCAACCGGTCGCTGCAGAACGCCGACGGCGACCTTCTCCTGGTGCCCGAGCAGGGCGCACTCGACGTCCAGACCGAGCTCGGCTGGCTGCGCGCGCCCGCCGGGGTGGTGGTGGTGATCCCGCGCGGCATCGCCTTCGCCGTCCACCTCGCCGGGCCGGCGGCGCGCGGCTACCTGCTCGAGGTGTGGGGCGCCCGCATCCGGCTGCCGGAGCGCGGCCCGATCGGCTCCAACGGCCTGGCCGAGACGCGCCACTTCCTCGCCCCCACCGCCGCCTACGAGGACCTGCCGCGCCCCGGCTACCAGCGCATCGTCAAGCACGACGGCCGCCTCTTCGCCGCCGCCAGCGACACCTCACCCTTCGACGTGGTCGCCTGGTACGGCGAGCACCTGCCGTTCAGCTACGACCTCATGCTCTTCTGCCCGATGGGCACGGTCACCTTCGACCATCCCGACCCGTCGATCCACACCGTCCTCACCGCGCCGCTCGACGACCACGGCCGCGCCATCGCCGACTTCGTCGCCTTCCGCGGCCGCTGGGAAGTCTCCGAGCACAGCCTCCGGCCTCCCTTCCACCACCGGAACGCCGCCACCGAGGTGAACGGCATCGTCCGGGCCGCGTCGGTCGACTCCGGCTACCAGCCCGGCTGCACCTTCGTCACCCCGCTGCTCGCCCCCCACGGCATCACCTCGTCGGTGTACGACCGCGTCCTCGATCTGCCCGACGAGGTCGCCGAGCGCGCCAATCGGATCCCCGACGACTCGCTCTGGATCATGTTCGAGTCCGCCCTGCCCTTCCGCGCCACCTCCTGGGCCCTCTCCGCCCCGACCCTCGACCCGACCTTCCTCTCGCTCTTCGGCCCCGTCCGCCGCCGCTTCCGATCGAATCCCTGACGCCTTGGGTTGAACCGCCAAAGCCGCCAAAGGCGCCAAACCAGAACTTGTTGGGTTCGCCTCGAACGACACGAGGCACACCAACCCAAAAAAACTTTGGCGGGTTTGGCGCTTTTGGCGGTTCAAAAAGGGCCGCCGGGCCAGGAGGGCTACCGGTCGAGGCCCCAGAGGCGGCCGTAGAGCGTGGGGGAGAAGAGCAGGAGCGCGTAGGCGTCGAGGTCGCCGTCGGTCTCGCGCAGCACACCGAAGTTGTAGTCGATGACCGACAGGCCGTCGGCGACGACGGCGATGAACTCCTCGATGGCGCGCACGTCGGCCGAGTCGGCGGCCGACTCGAGGCGCTGGCGGACGTCGGCCATGCGGGCGCGGTGGATCGCCTCGCTGGTCTGGATGCGGTCGGGCCGCAGCCAGGACAGGACCAGCAGCGCCAGGCGGCGGACGTCCTCGGCCATGTCGGCGGCGGAGAACGAGGGGGCGACGATGCCGACCATCGCCGGGTGGACGCGGCGGGCCTGGCGCAGCGCCTTGAGCAGGAGCGAGTCGGCGCAGACGTTGTTGTGGGCCATGCCGCGGGCGTGCAGGCGCCGGACCTGGCGCGCGACCACGTAGCCGAGGCCGAACACCTCCTCGAGGCTGAGGTCGAGGTGGTCGAGCTCGGGGCCGAACCTGACGTCGTCGACGTACTCGCTGAACAGGAGCAGGAGCGCGCACGGCTCGTCGTGCACCACCCGGTAGAGCGGGGTGAGCATGCCCTGGCGCGCCTGGCGCAGGATGGGCAGGTAGCCGCCGACCCACAGGTCGAGCGTTCGCTCGGGGTCGGGGTCGTTGCGCATCGGGATGGCGGTGACCAGCTTCGGGTAGGTGTTGGTGTCGGGGAAGTCGCCGCGCGCCACCAGGTCCGGCCGCGGCGCCGCCATGAAGATGGCCTGCTCCTTGACCCGGCCCATCGCGCGCCGGAGCTCGTAGCCGACCCGGTCGAGCGCCGCGTTGACGTCGCCGACCAGCTCGCGCGTCACGCTGGCATCCGCCCGCGCCTCGAACACCGCGTTGACCCGCGCGTCGGGATCGCCGAAGCGCATGGTCTTGAAGACCGCCGGTGCGTCGTCGAGGTCCTCGCGCGCCAGCTCCGGCATCACGGCCTCGAGCTCGCCGATGACCCGGTCGACTCCGGCGTAGCGGCGGTCCGGGTTGCGCTCGAGGCAGCGCTCGATGATCGGCCGCAGCACGCGCGGCACCGAATCGGGGTAGACCACCCGGCTGGCCCCATCGAGCACCGCCCCCTCGGTCACCCGGAGGAGCAGGCTCCACATGTCGTCGGTGCGGCCGTAGGGCAGCTCGTCGGTGAAGAGCGCGAAGAGCGCCCCGCCGACCGCGAACACGTCGATGAGGGGCGTCACCTCCGCGTCCATCAGCGACGACTCGAGCGTCTCCGGCGCCACCGAGTAGCCGGGCGAGCCGATGAGGCGGCCCTGGTACAGCTCGCGGTAGCTCTTGCCCCGGTAGTCCGCCTCGCCGAGCGCGAGGTCGAAGTCGAAGACGTAGCTCGAGTCCATCACCGCGTCGACCAGCACGTTGTGCACGGTGAAGTCCCGGTGGATGAACCCGGCCTCGTGGATGGCGTGCAGCCCGCGCAGCGCCGAGGCGAGCAGCTCGACCCGCCGGCGCTGCGACAGACAGCCGGGGCGCACCACCTGGCGCAGCGTGCCGGCCTGGAGCGGCGTGACGGTCAGATGGTTGTCGACGATCGGCTCGGAGATGAAGAGCGGGAGGATGTTCGGGTGCTGCAGCGCGGCGATCGCCACGAGCGAGCGCATGGCGCACTCGGCGTCGCGCTGCACCACCGGATCGCTCTTCATGCCGCGCAGGTAGTCGCCGTGGAACACCTTGGCCACCGCCGCCTGGTCGCGCGCCAGCGGGGCGCCGCCCTCGACCGGGCGGAACGCGACCAGGTAGGTGTTGCCCATCCCGCCCTGCCCCGCCGTGCTGCCGGTGGTGCGGTAGAGGTAGCCGCCGTGCTCGAACACCACGCCGGGCCGCGCCAGGTCGCCGGCGGTGAGCTGGCCGACGGGAATCGGCGCCGACCAGAGGTCGTTCGCGCTGGATCCGGGCGGACGGGTCACGCCCCGAGTACCTTGTCGACCCGGGTCTTGAGGGCCGCGTAGCGGCGCAAGAGCTCGTAGTGGCGCTCGCGGAACGCCTGCAGGTAGCGGCGCTCGCGCTCGCGCACCCGGAACGCCTCGGTCAGGGTGTCGAGCTTGCCGATGAGCTGCTCCGGGCTGGACAGCTTGTCGGCCAGGAGCACCTTGTGCTGCCCCTCGATCATCTCCACGCGCGCGCCCTGAGGCGTGCGGGTGATCGTCAGCACCATGATCTCCGAGCTCTGCGCCTTGATGCTCCTGGTCACCATCGACTGCGGCAGGTCGTCGAGGTCGTCGGCGATCATGACCAGGTGGAAATAGCCCGAGCCGCAGCGGTCGAGCGCCTCGCCGCCCGACTGCGCGCCGCGGATCTTGTAGTTGGGCGGCGCCTTGGCCGCCATCTCCTGCACCAGCTTGCTCTGCTGGGTCGCGACCAGGATATGGATCTCCGACTCGATCCCCTTGAGCCGGCTGTCGCGCCCGCTGACCTTGTCCTCGAGATCGAGCGCGCGCCGCTCGGCGTCCATGAAGCCCTTGAGCAGCTCCTCGTAGATCCCGCGCACCTCGCGCAGGACCGCGCTCACCTGCTGCTTCTCGAGCGCGCGGGTCGCCGCCTCGTGGATGCGCTCCTTGAGGTAGTCGACCGAGTCGGGGACCTTGAGGATGACGTCGACCGCGCCGGCGCGCACCGCCGCCACCGCGTCGTCGTACGACCTGCGCGGGGTCAGGACCACCACCGCGGAGGTGGGCGCCGCCACCCGCACGGCGGCGATGGTGTCGAGCCCGGCGCTCGGCAGCGTTTTATCGAAGGCTACCGCCACCACCGAGAAGAACTGGCGGTCGAGCAGCTCCCACGCCTGGTTGGGATCGTCCACCGCGGTGACGACCAGGCTGGCCTCGGCGAGCAGCTCCATCAGCCCCTCGCGGACGCCGGCGTCGCGATCGATGACCAGCACCTCGGCGCCGACCAGCTGGCGCACGATCGACATGCTCGAGGTCAGCTCGGCGGCGCCGGGCGGCTGGCTGGGGCGCTGGCTGGTCACGTTGGGGGTGGGCGGAACTGGAGGGGCCAGACGAGCTGGATCGGGGCGGCCGCGCCGGCGGGGAGCGCGAAGGTCCGGAACAGGGACACCGCGCAGTCGGCGAGCTGCGCGGAGCCGGTGGTGTTCTCGCCGGCGTGAACGTCCCGGGCCGAGCCGTCGGGCATCACGGTCACGTGGACGTCGATTCTACCTTCGAGCGGGTCGCCGGGCCCAGACAGCTTGGCGGATCGCTGGTAGCAGCGCTCGAGATCCCCGGCGTGGCGCTGCACGACCTGGTGGAGCCCCGCGCTCACCTCGTCGACCTCCTCGCCGCCGTCGGATTCCCCGGCGGCCGCCTCGGCGACCGGCTCGTCGGCGCCGAGCGAGTCCGGCGTGCCCGGCGCCGGCGGAGGCGGCCGCGTCGCCGTCGGCCTGGCCAGCGGGGCCGCCGCCGGTTGCCGCTTGGGCTGCTCGCCGCGCCTCGCTGCCTCCGGCTTCTTCGTCTCCGGCTGAGCGTTCTTCTGGGCGGCCGGAGCGGTCGGGACGACCGCCTTGGGGGCGCCGACCTGGACGCTCCCCCTGGCCGATGGTGGCGGCTTGACCGGCTCGGGGGCGCGCCGGGCGTCGAGATACGACAGGATCATGATGATTCCGGCTCCGGCCAGGATCGCGTCCAGCACCAGCACCAGCGCCATCTTCGCGGTGCGCGCGCCGCGCGAGACCGGCAGCTCGAAGAGGGACATCGCCGGCTCCTCGTCGGGACGCCGAGCGACCGTCTCCGCCTGCCACTGTCCTCCTGCCGACGCGTCGCCGAGCACCTGCGCAACGGGTGCGGGCGCGACCGTGATGTTGCGGCCACATATCCCGCAGAAACGCGACCCGGCGGGGATCTCCCCGGCGCAGTTCGGGCACCGCATCGCGTCACCATGGTAGCACCTGGCCCCGCCCTTCGCGCCCCCCGGGCCCGAGCCAACCCCGTGCTACCATCCGGCCGTGAGGTCGAGACGTTGAGCCAGATCCTCGAGAGGGTGCTGACCGCGGCGCGGCAGCTCGGTGCCTCGGACGTGCACCTCAAGGCCGGCCTGCCCCCCATCTTCCGCATCAAGGGGGAGCTCAGGACCGTGCGCGATGTCCCGGCGCTCACGCGAGAATCCATCGCCACCTTCGCCGTCCACATGATGAGCGATCGCCAGCGCGCCGAGTTCGAGAGCAACATGGACGTCGACCTGGCCTACAGCACACCGGACGGGGTCAGGTACCGCGTCAACCTGTTCCAGCAGCGGGGCACGGTCGGCATGGTGATGCGCCTCATCCCGCCCGAGGTGCCGCCCTTCGAGCGCCTCAACCTGCCGGATGTGGTCATGAAGCTGGCCGACAACGAGCGCGGCATGGTGCTGGTCACCGGCATCACCGGCTCGGGAAAGTCGACCACGCTGGCGGCGATGGTCGACTACATCAACCAGCGCAAGGCCTATCACATCGTCACGGTCGAGGACCCGATCGAGTACACCTTCCGCGACAAGCGGTCGGTCATCAACCAGCGCGAGGTCGGCTTCGACACCAAGTCGTTCGCCCGCGCCCTGCGCGCCGCCCTCCGCCAGGACCCCGACGTCATCCTGGTCGGCGAGATGCGCGACATCGAGACCACCGAGATCGCCATCACGGCGGCCGAGACCGGCCACCTGGTGCTGTCCACCCTGCACACGGTCGACGCCACCGAGACCATCAACCGCATCATCTCGATGTTCCCGGTCCATCAGCAGGTGCAGGCGCGGCTCAGCCTGGCGGCGGTGCTGCGCGGGGTCATCTCGCAGCGCTTGATTCCGCGCGCAGATGGCAAGGGCATGGTCCCGGGCCTCGAGATCATGGTCAACACCGAGCGGGTGCGCGAGATGATCGAGGACATGCACCGCACGCGCGAGATCAAGGACGCCATCGCCCAGGGCCGACACCCCTACGGGATGGTCACGTTCGACCAGGCGCTGGCCGACCTGGTCAAGGCGCGGCTGGTGACCTACGAGGAGGCGGTCCGCAACTCGTCGAGCCCGTCGGACTTCGCGCTCCTGTTCCGGGGCGTGTCGGGCGGCTCGAGCGGCGAGGAGTGGGAAGCGCAGCAGGAGCGTGCAAAGACGACCGGCGGAGCCACCTCCGGGGCTCCGAAAGGAAAACCCAGTGCTGAGCTCGAAATCGAACGCTTCGGCAAGTAAGCGGACCCTCGCGGCCCTCGCGCTCGGCCTCGCCCTCGTCGCGTCCGGCGGCGCGGCGTCGGCGGCCAAGAAGCGCGTGGCCTTCCTCGACTTCACCGGCCCCAAGGCGGCCAAGTTCCAGGCCCCGGTGCTCAAGATCCTGAAGAAGAGCGCCAAGGTGGTGTCACAGAAGGCCTTCGACAAGGCGTCCCGCAAGGTGAAGAAGTTCAGCATGGACGCCGAGGGCATCGCCAAGGTGGCCAAGCGGCTCGAGCTGGCCGGCGTGGTGACCGGCAAGGTCAGCAAGAAGAAGGGCAAGTACAAGCTCACCATCAAGGTGCGCGAGGGGCAGGAGGGCGAGCCGCTCGAGGATTCGATCAACGTCACGGTGACCGCGCCGCGCCTCAGCAAGGCGCAGGAGAAGAAGATCGCGCGCGAGCTGAAGGCGCTCCTGCGCGACCTGCCCGATGCCGACGAGGCTGAGGACGAGGACGAGGCGGAGGAGGGCGACGATGGCGACCGGCCGGTGGTGGCGGGCGCCGAGGAGGACATGGGCGGGGAGGAGGGCGAAGAGGCCCCCAAGAAGGGCAAGGGCGGCAAGCAGCTCAAGGAGACCAAGCGCACCGCCGCGGCCAGCGACAGTGGTGACGAGGAAGGCGCCGGCGGTGAGGAGGGTGAAGAGGGCGGCGGCGAGGAGGGCGAAGAGGACGGCGGCGGCGAGGAGAACGGGGGCGGGCGCAGCGGCGGCGGCGAGAACGGCTCGGTGTCGAAGGGAGTCGCGATCTCGTCGGCCCAGCAGGCCGATCTCGACGCGCGCGGCCGGGCAGTCGACGTGGCGGCCGGCCTGAGCTTCTGCCAGCGCACCCTCACGTTCACCCACGACCCGGCGCTGGTCAACACGCCGCAGGGCTACGACGGGACACTCGTCCCCGGCCTCTACATCACCGGCGAGCTCTATCCGATGGCGCTGGTCGACAAGAAGAACACCAGCTTCACCCGCCACATCGGCCTGTCGCTGGTGCTCGACAAGGTCCTGCTCATCAAGTCCAAGCCGGCCGGGATGGACAACGTCGACCTGCCGACCTCGCAGACCCGGTACGGCGCCGGCCTGGTCTACCGCTGGAACTTCGGCTCCAAGCCGACCAGCCCGACCCTCAAGTTCAGCGCCCGCTACAACAAGCTGACGTTCACCATCGACGAGTCGGGCGCGCCCGACGGGGTGATCATCGACATCCCGGACACCTCGTACTCGTACATCGATCCGGGCGTCGGCCTGCGCTTCCCGATCACCGAGCAGATCGCGGCGATGGGCGAAGCGCGGTTCCTGTTCGTCACCAAGGCCGGCCAGATCCAGGCGATGACGCAGTACGGGACCACGACCATCACCGGGTTCGACGTCGACCTCGGGGGCGAGTACAAGCTCTCCTCGAGCCTGCTGGTCCGGGCCGGGCTGCGCTACACCAAGCTCGGCCTCACATTCGACGGGACCGGCGACCTGACCGACCGGAACGGCGACGGGACCCAGGACGTCACCTCGGCCAGCGACAAGTACCTGGGGCTCTACGCCACCGCGGGCTGGCTCTACTAGCCCGCGCCTGATCTGGTAGCCTTCCGGCCTACCATGAAGGCCGACCAGGTCAGGTCCGTTTTCCTCGAGTTCTTCGCCGAGCGCGGCCACGAGGTGGTTCGCTCCTCGTCGCTGGTGCCGGAGAACGATCCCACCCTGCTGTTCACCAACGCGGGGATGAACCAGTTCAAGGACGTCTTCACCGGGCGCGAGACCCGCTCCTACCGGCGGGCGGCGAGCTCGCAGAAGTGCGTGCGCGCGGGCGGCAAGCACAACGACCTCGACGAGGTGGGGAAGACCGCGCGGCACCACACCTTCTTCGAGATGCTGGGGAACTTCTCCTTCGGCGACTACTTCAAAGAGGACGCGATCGCCTGGGCCTGGGAGCTCCTGGTCGGGCGCTACAAGCTCGATCCGGATCGGCTGATGGTGACCGTGTTCGGCGGCGACAAGGGGCTCGGGGTGGCGCCGGACGACGAGGCGCGCGCGATCTGGAAGAAGGCGACCGGCTTCCCCGAGAAGAAGGTGGTCGGGCTCGGGGTCTCGGAGAACTTCTGGATGATGGGCGAGACCGGCCCGATGGGCCCCTGCTCGGAGATCCACTACTACATGCCCGGGGTGCCGACGGGGTTTCCGACCTCGAGCTCGCCGAAGGAGGCGTGGGACGGCTGGCTGGAGATCTGGAACCTGGTCTTCATGCAGTACGAGCGCAAGGTGGCGAAGGGGCCGCTCGACAAGCTGCCGGCGCCGTCGATCGACACCGGCGCCGGGCTCGAGCGGGTCACCTCGGTCTTGCAGGGGGTGCAGTCGAACTACGACACCGACCTCTTCACCCCGCTCATCGCGCGGGCCAGCGAGATCGCCGGGGTGAAGTACGGCGCCGCGCCCGACAGCGACATGTCGATGCGGGTCATCGCCGACCACGCGCGGGCCAGCGCCTTCCTCATCGCCGACGGCGTCTTCCCCGACAAGACCACCCGCGAGTACGTCCTCCGGCGGATCTTCCGGCGGGCGGTGCGGCACGGAAAACTGCTCGGAATCGAGCGGCCGTTCATGCACGAGGTCTGCGCCGCGGTGGTGGAGCGGATGGGCGAGGTGTACCCGGAGCTCGTCGAGCGCTCGCGCGTCATCCAGGACATCGCGCTCGAGGAGGAGAAGCGCTTCCGCGACACGCTCGACCGCGGCCTCGGCCTCCTCGAGGAGGAGTTCGCCAGGATGAAGACCGCCGGCGAGAAGGTGGTGCCGGGCAAGAAGGTCTTCCTGCTCTACGACACCTTCGGCTTCCCGAAGGACCTGACCGAGATCATCGCCGGCGAGCGCGGGTTCGCGGTGGACGACGACGGCTTCAAGAGCGAGCTCGAGGCGGCCAAGGAGCGGTCGCGCTTCCAGGGCGAGGGGGAGGCGGTCGGCGACGTGGTCAAGCAGCTGGTGGCGGCGGCCGGACCGACCGAGTTCCTCGGCTACGAGGGGCGCGGGGTGACCGGCATCGGCCTGGTCAGCGCGCTCGCGGTCGGCGACCAGCTGGTGACCACAGCCGGCCCCGGATCGAAGGTGCTCTTCGCGACCGACCGGACGCCCTTCTACGGCGCGGCGGGCGGGCAGATCGGCGACGCGGGTACCGCCGAGGGCGAGGCCGGCCTGTCCGAGGGAAAGGCAGCCGTGATGCTGCGGATCGACGACGCCCAGAAGCCGGGCGGTGAGACCATCATCCACATCGGTGAGGTGGTGTCGGGCACGCTCTCGGTCGGGGACCGGCTCGACCTGACGGTCGACGAGGACCGGCGCGATCGCATTCGCGCCAATCACTCGGCGACCCACCTGGTGCACCTCGCCCTCAAGCAGGTGCTGGGCGATCATGTGGCGCAGAAGGGCTCGCTGGTGGCGCCCGACCGGCTGCGCTTCGACTTCGCCCACTCGCGTCCGATGACGGCGGAGCAGATCCGCGAGGTCGAGGACCGGGTCAACCGCGAGGTGTGGCGCAACGCCGCCACCATCACCGAGGTGCTGCCGTTCGCCGAGGCCAAGGAGAAGGGCGCGGTCGCCATGTTCGGCGAGAAGTACGGCGAGAAGGTGCGCGTGGTGCAGATCGGCGGCGAGTCGCTCGAGTTCTGCGGCGGAACCCACGTCCGGCGGGCCGGCGACATCGGCCTCTTCAAGATCGTGGCCGAGACCGGCATCGCGCAGGGCGTGCGGCGCATCGAGGCAGTCACCACCGAGGGCGCCCTGTCGCACATGCGACGGCTCGAGTCGGAGCTGGACCGCGCCGGATCGCAGATCAAGGCGTCGCCGCTCGAGGTCGCGGCCCGGGTCGAGCGGATGACCGGCGAGCTGCGCGCCCTCGAGCGCGAGGTGCAGGCGCTCAAGGCCAAGCTGGCGGCGGGCGGCGCGCGCGACCTCATGAGCGAGGTCACCGAGGTCGACGGCGTGAAGGTGCTGGTCACCCAGACCGAGGTGGACGACGCGCGGGCCCTGCGCGAGACCGGCGACAGCCTCAAGGTCAGGCTCGGCTCCGGCGTCATCGTGCTCGCCGGGGTCGGGCAGGATCGCGTGAGCCTGCTGGCGATGGTCACCGACGACCTCACCGACCGGTTCAACGCCGGCAAGCTGCTTCAGAGCATCGCGGCGATGCTCGGCGGCAAAGGTGGCGGGAAGGCCGACATGGCGCAGGGCGGCGGTAAGGACGCCAGCAAGGTGCCGGAAGCGCTCGCGCGCGCTCGGGAAATCGTCAAGGAGTGGTCCCAGGCGCGTAATTGACGGACCCGGCACCAGGCGCGATACTTGCTCGATCGCGGGGTAGGCGCCCCGGTTACGGCGATGGCGGACAACGACAAGCGCGCCGAGCGACGCGTGCCGGTCGCGCTGCGGATCCGACTCCGCTACAGCGACGTCGACCAGTTCATCTCCAAGTTCGCGATCAACATCAGCCGTGGCGGGATGTTCCTGTCGAGCCGGAACCCCAAGCCGATAGGCACCCACCTGCAGTTCGAGATGCGGCTGGCCGACGACTCGCCCGTCATCGAGGGGACCGGCGAGGTGCGGTGGATCCGCGAGTACGATCGCCACCAGCCCAACCAGCCGCACGGCATGGGGATCCGTTTCTTCGAGCTCAAGCCCGACAGCCAGGTGGTCCTCGAGCGCATCATCGAGCACCGCCGCTCGGTCGGAGAGCCCGACACCGATTCGATCCCGATGCCGCGCGCTCCAGATGGGCTCGGCACGCCGCCCATCCCGGCGGTCGCCTCGGTCGTGAGTCAGCCGGTCGCCGAGCTCCCGGTCGACGCGGTGCCGGAGCCGATCCCCCATGCAGGTGCCGAGGAGGCGGTCAGGCGGGAGGTCGTCGCCGCGGCAGCACCGGAGTCGGAGCCTGCCGGCGGCGTCGACCGCGCGCTGGCGCGCGCACGCCACCTGGCCGGCGCGATCGTCGAGCAGGGGCGCCAGGACGATCTCGAGCGCGAGCTGGCCGCGCTGCTCGAGCCGGTCGCGGTGCCGCTCGAGGTCTCGGTCGAGGCGGCGTCGCGCGACCTGGCCGAGCGCCTCGGCGGCCAGCCGGTCGTGCGGCGAAAGCCGGCGCCCGGCGCTGCGACCGCGCGGGCCTCCAACGGAGAGATCGCGCCGGCGCCGGGGCCCGCGCCTTCGCACTCACGCGCCGACGACCCGTCGCGATCGATCGACGACACCGGCGGCTCGGTGCGGGTCGATCCCGCCGACGTGCTCGAGGAGATGGACGCCAACAGCGAGGTGGACGTCGATATGGGCGACTTCGCGTCGGAGAATGACGTCCCCACCTCGATCGGCGAGGTGGAGGAGCCGCCGGCGGGCCACGCTACACCGCGGGCCGGCCGAGGCCGGGGTAGGACAGCTCGCGGATGATCGCCGCGGTGTCGCCCGCGTGGCGGCGCCAGGTGGCAGCGACCCGATCGGCCTGGGTCTCGCGCTCTTCGACGATGGCGCGCACCGTCTCGAGATAAGGCAGCTCGGACGGCTCCTGGCGGGCCACCCCGGCGCGCGCGATGGCGACGAGCTCGCGGCAGAGATCGCCCACCGTGCTTCCGCCGACTGCAGTCCGCATCCCGCCGCGCGGCACCGAGCGCATCAGGGCGATGCGCGAGTCGTAGTCGAGGTCCGCGGTGAGCTCGATGGCGGCGCGGCGCGCGTCCGCGTCGTAGAACAGGCCGCGCGCGACGACCCCGAGCGCGCTGATCATCTCGAACGACCCGGCGTCGCAGCCGCGCACCTCGATGTAGGTCTTGAGCCGCGCCTCGGGGAACAGGGTGGACAGGTGCAGCGCCCAGTCGTTCATGGTCGCGCGCTCGCCGGCGAAGCCCTCGCGCATGAAGCGGCGGAACGTCATCCCGCCGGCCGGCCGGTATTCGCCGCGATGGACGAAGAACAACGGCACGTCGAGCGCCCACTCGGCGTAGGCGCGGAACAGATCGACGTCCTCGAACACGAACGGCAAGAGGCCGCAGCGGTCCGGATCGGTGTCGAGCCAGATGCGCGAGCGGTAGCTCTGGTAGTCGGTCAGCTCGCCGTCGACCACCGGCGAGTTGGCGAAGATGGCGGTCAAGAGCGAGGTCACGCTCAGCATCGCCCGCATCTTCTCGCGGGCGTCGTCGCTGTCCTCGTAGTCGAGGTTGACCTGGACCGTGGCGGTGCGCTTCATCATCTCGTGGGCGAGGACGCCGCGGGTCGGCATGTACTCGCGCATGAGGGCGTAGCGCTTCTTCGGCATCCAGGGGACCTCGTCCAGCGTGCCGAACGGGCGGAAGCCGATCGACAGCCACGAGATGCCGCAGTTCTGTGACGGCTCGGCCAGCTGGCTGGCGTGGCGCGACATCGCCTGCGCGAGATCGTCGGCGTGCCGCAGCGGGCGGATGGCGTGCTCGAGCTGGCCGCCGGGCTCGAATGTGACCTGGGCCCCGGCGCAGGTCAGCGCAATGACGGTGTCGTCCTCGCGAACCGGTGTCCAGCCGCGGCGGGCGAAGGCGGAGAAGAATGCCCCGATCCCGCAGTCGGTCTCGTAGGGGGGGGCGCGCCCGATGCGGCCGCCGGAGTTGTACACCCCGATCATCTCGTGCTCGGTGCCGATCCGCCACTGGTCGCGCGGTTTGCCGGCCGCTGCGAAGTAGCGCACGAGCTGATCGATCGACTCGACCGGTTCGCTCGCGCTGTCGGAGACCAGGTGCACGGGGAGCACATCCTATAGATCGCGAGCCGAGCGCGTCAAACGGCCCGAGGCGGCTCGCCTGTGGTAGGTTTTTCCCGTGCAGCTCACGCTGATCCCGCGGGGGACCCGGGTCGACGGGCTGGTGGAGACCGCCGGCGATCTCACGGTCGAGGGCCGGATGGACGGGCGCATCGAGATCGGCGGCGTCCTGGTGGTCGCCGCTGGCGCGACCTGCCGCGCCGCGGTCCGCGCCCGGTCCGCCCGCATCGCCGGCGAGGTCATGGGCGATGTGGTCTGCTCGACGGCCATCGAGGTGCTGCCGGGCGGGCGCGTGGTCGGCGACCTCCGGGCCCCCGAGGTCGAGGTCGACGCAGAGGCGTTCGTGGACGGCCGGGTCGACCTCTTGCCGCCCCAGCCGGAGCCGGCCACCGTGCAGCGGGCGCGGGTCAACGCGCGCGGCCCCGGCGTGAGCCGCCCCTCCCCTCCCCCGCCGGTCACCGAGATCGGCCCAGACACCCGCGGCCCGGGTTCCAGCCCCAATCGACGATGACCCAACACGAAGCGAGCGCCGATCCGATCGCGACCCAGCGAGCCCGCCTGCTCGAGCTCTTGCGGACGCACGCGTTCCAGCGGCGCACCGTCACGCTGTCGTCCGGCAAGACCTCCGACTTCTACATCGACTGCAAGCAGGTGACCCTGACCGCGGAGGGCCACTTCCTGGTCGGCCAGCTGATGCGCGCCGCGATCGATCGGATCGCGCCCTCCGCCGAAGCGGTGGGTGGGCTGACCCTCGGCGCCGATCCACTGGTCAGCGCCACCTCGCTGATGAGCTTCCTGGCCGGTCGGCCGATGCATGGCTTCCTGGTCCGCAAGGAGCCCAAGGGGCACGGCACCGGGCAATGGCTCGAGGGGGCCGGCCGCCTCCACCCCGGCATGCCGGTCGTCATTCTCGAGGACGTGGTCACCACCGGTGCATCCACCCTGCGCGCCATCGAGCGGGCCCGGGCGGCCGAGCTGGACGTGATCCACGTGGTGGCGCTGGTGGATCGCGAGGAGGGCGGCCGCGAGGCGGTGGAATCGGCGGCCCCGCTCCTGGCGCTGTTCGCCCGCCGCGATTTCATGTCATGAGGCGGGCGCTCACAATCGTCCTCCCCCTCCTCGCCCTGGCCGGCTGCCGCACCTCCTCGCCTCCCATCGAGCTCAGCTCCGCCTGGCCGCGCAAGGCCGGCGACTTCGACGACGTCAACGAGAAGTGGACGCGGCACGGTCGCGACAACAGCGGGCTGGGCGGCGAGCAGCGGTACCGGCTCGAGCAGACCATCGACATCTATGCCACATTCAAGTCGCCGGAATGGCGGGCCGCCTGGATCGCCCACCAGGCCGAGCGGCACCACCTGTCGCAGACCGCCGTGCGCGAACTGACCGACAAGGCCAAGGTCGAGGACGCCGAGCGCTACGAGGTCGCCCTGCTGGTCGCCACCCACGACCGCCGTTCCAACGACCTGCAGAAGGGAACCCGGTCGACCTGGCGCGTCGCCCTGGTCGACGAGTCTGGCACCGAGATCGTCGCGAGCGAGATCAAGCGCGACCGGCGGCCGCACGTCGAGATCGCCGCCGAGTTCCCCCACATGGGCGACTTCCACGAGCCCTACGTGGCGCGCTTCCCGCGCTCGGTCGACCTCCTGCGTCCCGAGGCGCACCGTTTCCTGCTCAAGGTGACGAGCGAGCAAGGCGGCGTGGTCCTCGAGTGGCGCGAGCGGAAGTAGGCCGGCCTCCGCCGCGCTCCGCCGCGCTCCGGCCGGCCCCGGGCGCCTGCCGGTGAGGCAGGCGCAGCCACCGCCTACTTCTTGCGCGCGCCGGAGCCGGGGCGACGCGGCGGCGGCGTGACGCTGCGGCCCGGGCTGGCCGGCGGGCTCTGGGGGGCGCGCGCGCTGGCAGGCCCCGACGGGGAGTTCCCTCGCATCGGCGCGTTCGGGCTGCGGAACAGCCGCTTCCAGAACGTGTTCGGCAGGTCCATCCCCTCGTCGAGATCGTCGAACGACTCGACCTCGGGCTCGTCGGCGCCCGCCAGATTCGAGCCCTGGGCGAAGAAAGCCTCCTCGGCGTCGCTGAAGGAGGAAGCCGCGAGTGGGGGCCGGGTGGGCTTGCGCCGTCCGTGCGGGGTCGGCGATTGCTTGGGCGGATGGGTCGGGCCGCCGGCGACCTGCTTCCGGGCGGCGGGCGGTTGCTCCTGCGGCTGCGCCGACAGGGCCTTGCGGGCCACCGCGATCGCGTGCTCCTCGCCGGCGGAGGGAGTGGGTGGCGCCGCGGCAGCAGGAGTCGGCGGCGGCGCCGCGGCCGCCGGGATGGGCGGTGGCGCAGCGGCCGCCGGGATGGGCGGCGGCGCAGCGGCCGCCGGGATGGGCGGCGGCGCAGCGGCCGCCGGGATGGGCGGCGGCGTTGCGGCCGCCGGGATGGGCGGCGGCGCGGAGCGCGCCGGCGGCGGATCGAACAGGGAGACCGGCCGGGGCACGGCGGGCGCCGACCCGACATCGACGACGATGGACGGCACCGCCGGCACCGGCTCGACGACCGGTCGCACCGAGGGTGAGACGATGACTCCGGCGGCCGACTGCGGCGGGCCCGAGACGTCGATCTCTCCGCTCATCTCGTGGGCGTCCACCTTCTCGAGCGGATCGGTCGTCGCTTCCTGGTCGACCGTCACCTGCGGGGTCGGCGTCACGACCATGCGCGGAATCGGCGGCGGCGAAGGCGACGGCGAGGCGGCCGCGCCGGAGGGCGCATCGCCAGTGAACAGCTGGACCAGCGACGACGCCGGCGCCACTTCCTCGATCCGCTCGCGGGCGGGCGCCACCACCGGCGGCGCGTCGCGCTCGCGGCGGGTGCGCAGGTCGCCGTGCAGCTGGCCCGGATAGGCGGGCCCGGTGCTGATCTCGCCGGCCGCCACCGAGGATGGCACCACCTGCGAGACTCCGCCGTCGCCGCCGGTCCCCACCGGTTGCGGCAAGAGCCCGACCCAGTCGATCACCAGCGGATCGGCGGTCGCCCCGGACGGGGTCGGCCGGCTGGCCGGCGGCGGCTCGCTCGCGGCCCCGCCGCGACGCCGCCTCTTGCGCCGGCCGCCCTCCTCGCGCGCGCTCATACCGGGCGGCGAGGCAGGTTGCCCCGGCGGCGGGCCGATGGCGTCCGACTTGCGGATCACCACGTGGCGCGGCGCGGGCTTGGCCGGCGGCGCCTCCTGCGGCTGCGCGCGCTGGCCGACCAGCCACTCGTCGATGGCCAGCGCGGCGTGCGCCGCGTGCCGGGTGCGCGCCGCTTCCTTGAGGCGGATGAGACCGAGCTCGCACATCCGATTGCCCAGGCGAAGGGTCTCGAACACCCGGAAGGAGCAGTCCTCGACCACGTCGGCGACCGTTCGGTGGCCGTCGAACAGGCGCAGGACCGCGTCCACCGCTTCCGGCACCTTGCCGGTCATGCGCGCGATCTGCGCCTCGTCGCGACTGTAGATGGCAGAGGGTGAGAGCTGTCCGGCCACCGCGATGGTCTCGGCGAGGAAGCGCTCGGCGTCGGCGAACAGCTCGCCCGGCTCGAGCGGGATCTGCCGGCGGCGCACCACGTCCTCCGGCCTGAGCTCGAAGCGGCCCTCGGTCCAGAGCAAGAGCTGGTGGAAGGCGGCCAGCCCGTGCAGCAGCCCGGCCTGCGCCGAGGTCAGCTCTCCCTCGTAGAACCGGAGCTCGCCGCGGCGCATCCCGCGGACCAGCGTGAGGACGCCGGTCCGCTTGACCGCGCTCAGCGCCCGGACCAGGTAGTAGAAGCCGAAGTGCTCGCCGAGCTCGCCGACCAGAACCTTCGGGTTCTCGCGCTTGGGCTTGGCGAGCAGCCGGGCGACCGTGACGGCGTCGCGCAGGTAGGCCGGCTGGCCGAGGAACTCGGCGGCGCCCTGCTCGATGGCCTGCGGCCGCCCGATGCCGTTGCCCACGTAGAGGATCGGCACGTCGCGGCCGCACCAGACCAGCGCTCCGCGCACCTTGGCCAGGACGGCGCTGGCCTCCTCCTGGTTGCGGCCGCCCGCGATGACCACCTCGGCAGGCTCCGCGAAGGGCGCGGGGTCGAGCTCGTCGGTGGCCGTCACGCTGGTGACCGCCACCCCCTCCCTCTCGAACCCGAAACGCAGCGACTCGCGGATCTGCGCGTCCGGCTGCACGAGAATCAGTCTAGAAATCACTGACATGGAACGAAAGGGACCGGCTAGTATAGGCTCGCTGCGATACCGGGGGGAAAGCCAATTCCGCTATGATCCCGTTGCCCGTTTCGCATGACGTATTCTCTTCCCGCATACGCTCGTGATTGTCCTCGAAATCCTTGAGGGAAGCGCGCGCGGAAACGTCTTCAAGTTTGAAGACGGTACCGTGACGCTGGGCCGAGCCGACACGAACTCGCTGGTCCTGCGCGACTACCACCTCTCCGGCCAGCATGGCCAGATCTTTCTGGAGGGCGACCAGTTCATCTACCGCGATCTCCGGTCGACCAACGGGTCGGTGGTGCGGCGCGGCGAGACCATCTACACCGTCGACGCCACGGTCGACTGGGAGGTGACGCTCAAGACCGGCGATTGCCTTCAGCTCGGTGACCCGAAGGCGCCGGTGCTGGTCCGCATCGGACTTCCCGAGCTCACCCCCCACGGCGAGGCCGAGCTCGCCGACCGGCTCATTGCCTCGCGCTCGATCATCGATCTGCCGCGCGTCGCGGAGGCGGTCGAGGACGACCCGGCGAGCGCGCTGCGCATTTACAAGGCGCTCTCGCCGCTGTCCACACGACTCGAGGTCGGCGACACGCTCGACGCCGTCGTCGAGGCGGCCTTTCAGCTCCTGCCGCGCGCCACCCACGTCTCGGTGCTGCTCCGCTCCGACAGCGACAAGGACCGCTTCACCGTCGCGCTTGCCCGCCAGCGGAACTCGCCGAACAAGGCGAACAAGCCGGCGGCAGGGCCGGGGCGCCGCGCTTCGTCGCACGGCGACGGCAAGTCGGCTGGCGACGGCAAGTCGGCTGGCGACGGCAAGTCGGCTGGCGGCGGCAACTCCTCTCCACCGCCAACGGCGGTGGATCCGGTGCGGGCGAGCCGCGCGGTGCTCCGCCGCCTGCTCGAGGAGCGCGCCGCCATCCTCCTGGCCGACGCCCGCGAGGAGCTGGCCACCTCCGAGTCGATCATGGGCGGCCAGATCCTCTCGATCGTCGCGGTCCCGCTCTGGCGCGGCGACGAGATCACCGGCCTCATCCAGGCCGACAACCGCGCCTCGGCCGGCATGTTCACCGAGACCGACCTCGA
>Ga0111538_10002569_pt1 | contig 25478 bp, 16 predicted proteins | sample SoiMethybrSBSTD1_FD_79669 | JGI IMG/M metagenome (GOLD analysis project Ga0111538, IMG submission 79669) | Bulk soil microbial communities from a Populus tree surrounding site in Tennessee, USA - Soil MetaG P. TD hybrid SBSTD1 (version 2)... | ecosystem: Environmental > Terrestrial > Soil >...
AACTTAGCGCTGTGAAGACGCTCCCGATGCCTGATCTTGGTTATTATGCGGAATTAAATACTTCACTTGGCAACTACTCGGCCGCTACAGAATGTTACAACAGCATGCTAAGTTTAAAACCTGGCGATCCAGTTATTCTGCAACGAATTTGGCAATTGAATAACGTGCATCTTTTTTATGAGGATTCACTTCATTATTTGGTCCGCGAGCTTTCAGTTAATAGCGATCGCAGCGACTTTTCCCCGGTTCCATACGGTAATGGAATTGTTTTCTTAAGTGATCGCAAGGAGATCGATTTCAAAAATCCGGATAATGAAGTTGATCAAAATAAATTCAATTTGTACTACTCAGAAATAGATGGAGATACTTTGTTGGCAGGTCTAAAGGCAAGATTCAGAAACCCTGTCAATTTTGGAAAAGCCTTTCACACGACGACTAGTTTCGGATCGGTGGCTTTTTATGCAGGAGATACCAAATGCATATTTGCTGCCCTCGGCAAAGAAGCAGCAGCGAGCGGTGTTCGAAAAATGCAACTATTTTTTTCGGAATTCAAAAATGGTAAGTGGAGTACACCGCGAGCATTTGAGCACAACAATAAGGAAGACAACCTGACAGATCCATCCATCTCGCCAGATGGAACAACACTCTACTTTGCTTCAGACAGACCGGGAGGTTTGGGGGGATTTGATATTTACAAATGTGAATGGAAAGCTCCTACTTGGTCAAAGCCGGAGAATCTTGGCGATCATATAAATACTGCTTACACCGAGTCCTTTCCTTTTCTGTATTACAACACACTTTACTTTTGCTCAGATGGACATCCGGGTCTTGGTGGATTGGACATCTTTTCGGCCATTATTTCAAAAAATAATGATCATGACATAAAAAACCTGGGATATCCTTTAAACTCGGGCAGCGATGACTTCGGATTTGTCCTGCGAACCGGGTCTCATGGCTACTTGGCAAGCAATCGAAAATACGGAGGATTCGATGATAACTTGTACGAATTTGAAATGGACTTCCGTACCTATCCATTTGATATTTCGGGTATAATTAAGCTAAGAGATAATAATAACATTGACACTCTTCATCTCGGCCTGATGACAGACACAAAAATTGAATTGGTCGACTATGATCGAAATCAGGTGATTGAAAGGACGCAAACAGATGGGGAAGGAAAATTCTCCGTGTCGATACCGTGGTTCAGTAGATATGTGCTTCGGCTTTCTGGTCATGACAATGAAGAATACATCGTCAGCCTGGAGATTAACAGGGAATCGAGCGAAAATTCAACCTACGAAATCGCCGTCGTCAAGCAGTCATTTACGGGACCTCAAAAAACAAATTGAAAAAAGTGAATAGACATATCAGACTAATTGCTTTTTTTATTCTTTTAATTTCTTGGGAAAGCTACGCCCAGAAGCAGGTCGTTTTGATCAAAGTCTATAATCAGACTTTGGAGCCATTCAGAAATGAAGAATTGTCTTTCAACGGCGGACCATTTATTCGAGTTGATAAAAATGGTCAACTTTTCATGGAATTCAACGCTCAGGATCTTCCGCCAAAAACCGTTAAGCTTAAGAACGCAGTATTTGAAGTGGCAACCTGGAGTCACAGCAACGGAAAATTGGAAATTGTTGTCAGGGCAAAGACAAGCCAAATGTTGCACCTTAGCGTTTACGACGAGAAGGACAAACTCGTAACTAATGTCCGCGTCAGGTATCAAAGGAAGTTCGAATCTGTAACGGACATAAATGGTTCTCTTGAACTTAATATTCCATTAAACTCTCTTATTCAGGCCGATCAATTTGAGATTGACGGGTATCAGACTATATCCCTGGAGTCAATAAAGGATGGGAAATATACACTACACGCCAAGCTTATCCCATCCGCCGAGCTTGAAGCTGATTCAGCCCCAACGAGTATTGCGAAACAATCCAAGTCCAAGAACGCAGATTTAAGCAAGCTTGACTCTATTAAATCATTTTCAGAATTATATAATCTTTTTAGTCAGTTGGAGCTTAAAAAGATAGATGAACGTGTCCAACAAAGGATAAATGAAAAGTTTCGCGAATTACTTAGCCGGAGTGAAAATTCGCAGACCAAATTGCCGATTTATGCCAGGACGATCACAGACTCATCACAAATTAGTGATGATATGATGAATCTTTTGTTGAAAGCACAGTCCGATCGCGAGCTTATTCGCGCCCAAAGAAAGGAGTTTGATCAGAATGCTCAGACCATTCAAAATAAACTTTCTGCAGGAATCGAAAACCTTAGCGACGCCGAAAAAGAAGCTTTAATCAAAGAGCTCGGGGATCTGGAGAAAATTCTAATGGAAAACGAACAATTCTTTTCTGAGAATAATGAATACTACCTGACTTTACTGTCTACAATGAAGGAAAAGTTTTTTGACATCTCAGTGTTGGAAGATAAACTTACTGCAAGCGAGGCCAAACGATTAGAGGAACAAAAACAATTCCGAAAAAGAATAATACTCATTTCTTCACTTGTTTTTCTTTTCGCCATTCTTCTGGTTTTATTGCTGAGGTCGGAGAGACGCCTTAGAAAGGTCAACACTAGGATCAGTGAGATGAATGAAAATCTGGAGAGCATCGTTACGCAGAGAACAAGGATGTTGATGCTTGCCAACAAAGAACTCGATACGTTCCTTTACAGAGCATCTCATGATCTGCGATCTCCGGTGTGTTCGATCATCGGTTTATGTAATATTGCCACCCACATTGCAAACCCCGAGTCTCTTGATCTTTTGCAGAAAGTAACAGGCACCGTGCAGATCATGGATAAATTACTAAAAAAGCTTAGTGTCATCAGCGAGATCAATGAGCCATCTGGCTTCGGTGAGGTCCATGTGAAGGACCTTATTGTTAATACACTAAAGAGTTTCGAGGATTCTATTAAAGAAAACAAAGTGAGTGTAATCATTCAATGTGAGGATGGGCTTTCGTTCTATTCCTATCCCAACCTTTTGGATGTGGTATTGTCCAATATCATTGAAAATGCATTGTTTTACAGCTTGATTAAAGATACCGTCAATGCTGAAATCAAGATTGCAGCAAGGACTCATGAAAATAAAGTTCAGATAACCATTACTGATAACGGCATTGGAATCGATAATGGGATCAAATCCCGTTTGTTCGATATGTTCTTCAAGGGAAATGAAAACTCAAAAGGAAACGGCCTTGGATTGTACATTGTGCTTAAATCAATCAAGGCGCTAAAGGGCGAAGTTGAAGTGGAATCTCAACCGGGTCACTATTCCAAGTTTATTGTGACTCTTCCAACACATATGGAGGGTAGGTCATCGAGCGTGAAAGAATTGGCCGACGTGATTTCCCAGTAGGATTCATTTTTCGGGATTCACATCCCTATGTCGAAATCTGACTCTCACTTATTTCTGACAATCAAAACAAGAACCCAACCCTGATGGATGTGCCCTTAATGTTTGCGTTAATATTGGTGGCATTTGTTTTTGACGTTACCAAGGTCATGAAGTCAATATTGCATTCAGCAAACACCCCCATACCTTTTCCGACCCTTTTCTTAACCCCCGCGGTGGCCCAAAGACTTCCAGTCGTCTGTTCGTCGATGCCCAACGAAAACTCTTCTTCCTCGATCGAAGTGTTGATGGTGGTGGTTTGATGAGTGCCTTCGTCCAGTGAAAGTAATTTCTGAATCGATGCGCCACCTGCCACATACGGATTGATCTTGTTAGATCTCATGGTCATTCGCAGTCCGGCGGATAACGATAGGACGCTATAGTTGAGATGTGTAGTGCTGACTTGTGTTATATCGTAGCCGCCGAAATCTTCAGCTTTGAAAGTTGAGGTCCCCGAATGTTCTCCCTGTGAATAAGAGATCCCCGACTGAAAGGAAAGCACCGACGATGGCGACCGGCCTCCAACTAGACTAACGATACCAAACGTCGGATTCGAACTGGTGTTGAAATTAGTGTTGCCCAGGTAAGCTAACGAGTTGTTTTCGTCGCCGCGCGAAAAACTGAGGGATGACATTCGCTGGCCTACGAAAAAACCTATATCGAACATTCTCTTTGCAGCCTTTGTATTAATATGATTGTAACTAATACCACGACAGTTGTGATAGGACGCTATCAGCTTTACCAGGTTCTCTTCTCCGATCTGAACATTCTGAGCCTCATTCTTTACTGTGGGGCACTCCTGGAAAAGTATATTGAACACTCCTGTATTTTTTTGAAGGTTCCGCATCGCTTCCGCGCTATTCGACCCTTTCTTCGCGAGGGCGAACTGACCTTTTTCTTCCGAGCCGATTATCATTTTACCGTGATAGGAATAAAGATCTATTTCCCCGTCAACGATGGGCCTGATGAAAATCTGCGGGCGAGGGGTTGATTCATTGAGCGGATTGGTTACGCGCGCATAGACCCTTCCCGAATTGAAACCAAATGATTTAATGTTTTCGATGGCGAGCTTTTGAGCGCGACCTCTCGTTTCTGTCCTGAACTTTAAGGTACTCTTGTAATTGGTCCGATATTCAACGTATCCGCGAACCGTGTCGGCGTTGTTCGTTACGTAATAACCTGCAATGTATTTGTCCTGCGCCATTCCTTCGTTTGCAAGGAGAGCGCACACTACCAACGTTAAAACTTTTTTCATTACAACAAAAAATTAAAATTCCAAAACGGCATTAAAAAAATAACCCCTCCGATTATAGCGTGAGGGGGTTCTGTTTTGTTGTGATCCCGCTGGGACTCGAACCCAGGACCCATACATTAAAAGTGTATTGCTCTACCAACTGAGCTACGGAATCCGCCTTCGCGTGGGATCAAGTCAATTCATCTGGCTCGATCGTGGGCGAGGTTTATATATTCTTATCTGGCTGCACTAGTGCTTCGGCGGACGCAGGTCCTCTGGAGCTTACAACCTACTTGTTTCTCCTTCGCGTGCACTCAAGTGAGTTTATCTAACTCGATTGTGTCGCAAGGTTAATGTCTTTTATCATGGCCTCCCAAGTGCTTCGGCGGACACAGTCCTCGTGCATTTGGAACCAAAATTTTTTCGCGATAACTCTGCTTTTAAGGCATGGCTTTCGCGGCTTCTTTTACAGTTTGGCTGTTTTGCAGTCATTTCCGTAATTGAGGTCGCAAAGGTAGCAGGATATGAAAAATATGCAAAGACGGCTTCTCAAAATTCTCCTCATAATTCCAGCTCTTTGTGGTTTTTTCATGGCCACAGGCCAGGTGACGTCCTTTCGCCTCGGACAGGCTGACTCCCTATATGAGAAAAAACAATACACGCAATCGCTTGAACACTACCAGGCAATCCTCGAACGGGGCGAATATACACCCTCGATGCTGCTGAAAATGGCCTACATTGAAGAGGGCCTGGGTCGCGTGGGACAGGCGCTTTATTACCTTGATAGATACTACCTTGTCACTAACGACAAATTAGTGCTGGACAAGATGGAAGAGTTGTCCACAAAGTACAATCTCAAAGGCTATGAAAACTCCGATGCACAGGTAGTTCTCTCGTTTTATCACGACTATCGTGAGGCGATCTCGATTGCGCTCGCGGCAATAACTGTATTCTCATTGAGTTTGCTTGCCTTCTGGCGCAAGCGTCACAAACGTTCCATTGCCGCCGGCACCTTGTTGATCATTGTTGTCTTTGCATTAGCCATTCACATTAATGTAGGAGAGAAAATCACGACGGGTATCATCGGCGAACCCGATACTTATCTTATGGACGGTCCTTCTCCTGGTGCTACTGTTATTTCCGTCGTCAATGAAGGACACCGTGTTGAGGTGATTGGGAAAGTAGATGTATGGTATAAGGTGAAGTGGGACGAGAAGACGGTGTTTGTGAGGGATCATGATCTCTTGACAGCTGGGTTATGAACCGTTATCTGTTATCCGTTATCCGTTAATCGTGTTGCGCAGGTGTTCGTAGTTTGCGTGCTATAGTCAGCCCGCTAAATTTTACGTCCGAGGTATCGCGGCCATGACAAAAAATTGAACCGAAGAAATCTCCGGTATTTTTTGTGTTTTCTGCGTGCATTCTTTTGCGTTTTCTGCGGTTCAAAAGTCTGGGCACAAATTATCCTGCTACCACACGCCACGCTATCCGCACGCATTACTCCGTCTTGATTGAATCAACTGGGTTAGCAGTTATTACCCTCGTTACTTTAAATCCAATCGTCGCCAAGGCAATTAGAAACAGTATCGCGATCGCCAATGTCAACACCGTTGCATTGATTGCCACATAATATTCCCATACACTATCCATGAGTGAGTTGACCATTACTGAGCCGAGCAGCGATCCGACAACAATTGAAATAACCATGATCGCCAGGAATAGCTTACTCGACTGCAACGCGATATGTGGTATCGGCGCACCCAGTATTTTTCTGATGCCAAGTTCGCGTGTGCGCTTTTGTAAATGGAGGGACACGAGCGAATACAGACCGGATACCGACATGATGATCGCTACCATACCGAGGAACGTGTAGAGGATCACGACACTATCAAAATGTTCCAGTGACATATTCATGGTTGTTTCCATCAGTCGACCGGAGTAGAGTTGAGTTGGAAAAAGTTTCTTCCACTTCTCGGCCATGTCCGCATTGGCCTCAACTAATTGAGAAGGGTCTGCCGATGCAACAAGATATTTGTATTGCCCGGGCATAGCATAACGGAATGCTACGGGCGTAAGAGGTTGGAACAATGCCCGCAAGTATACGTCCTTGGCGATGCCGATGATGTAAACATTTGTACTGTCATTCAAAGTGATTCGCTGCCCAATAACTTTTTCTCCAAGTTTAAATGTTCTTATGAATTCCTCATTGACAATAATAGCTTCCTTGGCATCTGATGCTTGCTCTTTTTCGAAGTTTCTTCCTTCAAGGATCCGGATGTTTACTGTTTCGAAATAACCATCTCCAACATTGAGGAGATCGATTTCCTTTTCAACCTGGTTGGTCGCCCTTGCAGAAGCTTTGTAACTCCTGGCGTAAACATGGTCTTCGCTACCTCCGACTGATCTAATGTGCGGATCTTTCGACAGTTCGTTCTTGAGTAGATCATATTGTGATGGGTTGTCAAGCCGCACTTCAATTACTGATCGCCATGAGTAACCCAGGTCGTATTCTTTCTGGAACTTCGAATTAAAATAGAAAGCAAGTGCGAAGATTACGGCAGCAAGCGAAATGCTGAATTGGAACACTAATAGCCCCTTAGTAAGGAGATTAGCTCCACCGAACCGGACTGTACCGCGAAGGATCTCGATAGGCCGGAAGCGTGAGATATAAAACGCAGGATAACCACCTGCAAGGAACGCTGTGAAAATCATCAACGTTACAAGCGCAAAAAGGAATCTCCAGTTGTCGAGGTAACGAATGGAGATATCGAGACTGGCCCACATGCCATTCCATCCGTCGGTAAAATATTCAGCAAGGATCAGCGCGATACCTAACGCCAGTAAACAGAAGAATGTTGTTTCGGCGAGAAACTGGAAGATTAATTCTTTGCGCCTTCCACCAACGACTTTACGAATACCGATTTCTTTTAACCTGTTGCCTGCAATAGCCACTGCGTTGTTCATGAAATTGAAACAGGCTACCAGTAGAAGAAATGCTGACATTACAAAAGGAGCAATCACTGCAGCAGGTGGCATTCCCATGTTGAGCCAATGTCCCTGGTTCCTTTCGCGAACAGCGCGATACGACATCCCAACGAATGGTTCGATATAAAATGTCTCCACTTTAAGATCAGGGCGCGCTTCATTTTGTTTTTTAATAAAAGATTGAAGCTGCTTCGTGAGTACTTCTATCGTAGCCTTGTCTTTAATATAGAGAAACGTCGTTGCCCAACGTGACCAATCATTTTCTGCGGCGCTGCGATTCGCCGGATCGATAAAATAATTGTCATAGGTAGTAAGCAGGTCGAAACGGAAACTTGAATTGCCAGGAAACTCTTTGTATACACCGCCAACAACGAATTCTCTCGGCTCACCGGAGATCAACTGCGTTAGCGGCTGGCCTACCACATCAACGCGTCCGTAAAAAGCATTCGCAAGCTTGTCACTTATCAGCACATGGCTCTTATCTTCCAGCGACAGGTTACCGGAAAGGCGTTGCAACGTGAATAATTTTGTGAACGCAGCGTCAGCATAGACAAGATCCCGTTGAAATAGTTCATCCCCGATCCGGAACTGGCTGCTTTTACTGATGTATTGAATCACCTGTTCTCCTTCCCGGAGATTTTCGCGAAGGAGATTGCCCACAGGTATTGGGCACACGCCGTATGGTATCTTTTTCGATTCGGTTTGTTGCCAAAACGCCACTCTGTACATGTTCGACGCGTTTACTTGTTGCTTATCAAAGTCGGCGTTGTACTCGTAGTTCACCCATGCGGTGATACAACAACCGAGGGCAATGGACATACCGATGAGGTTGATGGTGAATGCGATCTTGTTGCGGAGGAATGTACGGATCGTAATGAGCAGATAATTGGCGAGCATAGGGTCGTGGGTTAGTTATTATTAGACGTCTTACAGCCGCTGTTGTTACTGACGCGTCATAATTTACCCCAATTTCAGTGACCCGGTAGCCATCCGCGAGCTACATTTTATTAAATTCAGACTCGGACATCAAAATCTTATCCTAACCCATGAAAAGGTTTCTAAGCATTGCCATTGTGTTCTTTCCGCTTTTAACGCTCGCACAAGCGCCATGTTTAAAGTGTGAAAGACTTAAAGACCTCAAACTTCCAGATGTGACAATCCTAAGTGTGGAAGAAAAGGCAAGTGACACTATAGCGTCTCCGGCTCCCTGGATACCACAAGTTTATATCACAAAACCTTTTTGTCGGGTTATGGGGAGGATCAGCAAGGAAATCAATTTCGAATTGTTGTTGCCCCAAGCATGGAACGGAAGGTTTCTTATGTCTGGCGGAGGAGGATTTGTCGGAAGTATCCAAAACGATATGAAAGGCCGTGTGAACGATGGCTATGCGTCGGCCGGAACCGATACAGGCCACCAAGGTGACGGATTCACTGCTGAATGGGCATACAATAATATGGAGCGGCAGCTCAACTTCGGAAGGCTCGCCGTTCATCGCACTGCGGCGGTTTCAAAGGCAATAATAGCTTCGTTCTACTGCAAGGAGGCATCCTTTTCCTATTTTCTTGGATGTTCACGAGGCGGTGGGCAAGCGATGGTGGAAGCTCAATACTATCCTCAGGACTTCGATGGCATTGTTGCCGGCGCACCTGCATTTAGTTGGCCGGCAATCGGAGCAAAGTTCATCAGTATAATCCAAAAGAACTATCCCAACCTCAACGACCTGACTCCTATAATCACAAGTGACAACCTGAAACTTTTCCAGGAGCATGTCTTAAAGCAGTGCGATAATCTTGATGGTCTGAATGACAAAATCATTACGGAACCACGCAACTGCAAAGTTGATCTTTCAAAACTTCCGGCGTGTCCAAATAATCAGCCTGGCGCTGCGTGTTTTACCAAAGAGCAATTAGCCGTATTTCGTGCGGTATATGAACCGTTGGTGATAGATCAAAAAACGGTCTATCCCGGATTCCCCTTGGGGCTTGAGGCTGAACAGGGAGCATGGGATGCATGGATTGCCGGGACGAATCAGACGCCGAGCTTGCATTACATGTTCTCGACGAATATGTACAAGTATCTTGTGTTCAATAATCCAGACTGGGATTATACAAAGTACGATTTCAAAAAATATTTTGAAGAGACACAATTTGCTTCGTCGTTCCTTGATGCGACCAGCGTGGACTATAGTGAGTTTAAGAAAAGGAATGGTAAGATGATTATGTATCATGGATGGAACGATTTTGCTTTGTCGGCTAACATAACAATCGAACATTTCGAAGCGGCGCTAAAACAGGACAAAGACCTGAACTCATTCATCAGGTTGTACTTGCTTCCTGGAGTTCTTCATTGCGGTGGAGGTACCGGATGTGACAATGTTGACTGGCTTGGACTTATTCAATCCTGGGTTGAGAAGAATCAGCCGCCAGACCGCGTCGTCAGCTCAAAGCGAGTAGAAGGCAAAACTGTAGCAACAAGGCCCCTATATCCATATCCTAAAGTAACTGTGTATGGTGGAAGTGGAGATGCGAGCCAGGAGAAGAGTTATGTTGTGAAGAAATGAAGCATGAGGAATGAGGAATGATGAATGAGGAATGAGGAATAAGGAATGTTATGCATTTAAAAGTCCCCTTTAGGGGTAACTCATAACTCATAACTAATTCATCATTCCTCATTCCTCATTCCTCTCTATTCACTGCTGCCTAGAATTTTATCATCGATTTAGATAAATTCACATACCCACCTTAACCAACCCTATGAAAACCCGCATGTTCTTCATTGCTCACCTATTATTATGGTGCTCCTTCGACGCAATTGCCCAAGCACCATGTGTTCCATGCGAGAGACTAAAAGACCTTAAACTTCCCGATGTTACCATAGTTAAGGTGGAAGCTAGGTCAAGTGATACAATCCCCACATGGGGCTCAGATGCATACATAAAAAAACCTTTTTGTCGAGTTGTAGGGAAGATCAGCAGTGAGATCAATTTTGAAGTATTGCTTCCGCAACAATGGAATGGCAGGTTCATAATGTCAGGTGGTGGTGCATTTGTTGGATCGATCGATAATTCATATCGAGAGAATGTCAACGATGGGTATGCAACCGCAGGAACAGACACAGGTCACAAAGGAGAGCCTTTCGACGCGGCCTGGGCCAATAATAATATGGAGAGGCAATTCAATTTTGGGCGACAAGCTTTACACCTTACTACAGTAGTCGCTAAGTCGATCATGGAGGCTCATTATTGCAAGCGACCATTGTATTCCTATTTTCTTGGCTGCTCCAATGGTGGCAGACAAGGCCTTGTTGAAGCTCAATTTTATCCCGACGATTTCGATGGCATTGTTGCAGGTGCGCCTGCCTATAGTTGGCCCGCTTTGGGAGCAAAGTTCATCAAGGTGAATCAAAAAAATTATCCGGATCCAAAGAACCTGACACCAATCCTCACAAGCGATAATTTGAAATTGTTACAAGAATATGTTTTAAAGCAATGTGATAACCTTGATGGCCTGACTGACAAAATAATTACCGATCCGCGCGACTGCAAGTTTGATTTTTCGAAGTTGCCGTTGTGTATCAATAACCTGCCAGGTGCGACTTGTTTCACTAAGGAGCAACTGGCGGTGATCCGGGCAGTCTACGAACCGTTGGTAGTTGACGATAAAAGAATCTATCCGGAATATCCTATTGGTCTTGAGGCTGAAATTGGTGCGTGGGATTGGTGGATATCGGGAACAAGCGATCAGAAGCCGAGCTTACACTACCTACTGAGTACACATACGTATAAATATTTTGTGTTTAATGATGCGAATTGGGATTATACAAAATATGAATTCAAAAACTATTCGAAGGAGACTCAATTCGCAGCTTCGTTTCTTGATGCACGTCAAACGGATTACAGCGAGTTCAAAAAGCACAATGGAAAGTTGATCATCTTTCACGGTTGGAATGATCCAGCGTTGTCGGCCTATTCAACCATCGAACACTATGAGGCGGCAATGCAAAAAGACAAAGACTTGAACTCCTATATTAGATTGTTTTTGTTGCCGGGTGTCCTTCATTGTGCCGGGGGAACTGGTTGCGATAACGTCGATTGGCTAGCGCTGATCCAGGCATGGGTGGAAAAAAATCAGGCACCAGACCGTGTCATCAGCTCAAAGCAAGTGCAAGGTAAAACAGTAGCAACAAGACCGGTGTATCCGTACCCTAAAGTAACTGTGTATGGCGGTAGTGGGGATGCGAGCCAGGAGAAGAGTTATGTTGTCAAGCAATGAACAATTAACAGTGAGCAATGAACAGTAAGATAGTTCGATGAATTATTCCCTTAGACGAATCTCTAAAACTGGCACCCTTCTCCTTGAGGAGAAGGGCTGGGGATGAGGTGATTATGAAACCAATGTTCAATAGAAGAAAATTTCTCCTTACAGGATCGTCCCTGCTGACAGCTCCACTGTTTGCCGGGAAATCATATCATTTTGATGATGACAAGATAGAAGAGGCACCCGCGATAAAAACTATCTCCATCTTTAAAGCATCGGGAAACTTCTATCGCTTTATTGGCCCGAATTCGTATGACAAAGCACCTAAAGGAATAAATGGAGCGAGACCAATCGTTAAGGTGACGCTCGCCGATGGAACAGAAGGCATAGGCGTTGTAGGATACCGTGAACCTACCGATGAGGTACTGGCCAAAATAAAACCGCTCATCGGTAAGGACCCGTTCTCGTTTTACAATTGGAAAGATGATAGGATCGTCGGAGTAAAAGACAATATGATCGAACTCTTCCATACAGCTATTTACTCATGGGTTGAGAGCGCGGTGCTGGATGCTATTGGGAAACTGAAGTCGAGACCGGTATGGAGACTATTCGGAGAAAGCGTTCGCGATGGTATTGATACATATGATGGCACGATGTACTTCGAAGAGATTGCGCAGGGTAGAGATGTATCAATCATTGGAGATTTAGCAAAACGAAGCAGGGCCGATGGGTATCGCGCTATCAAAATAAAGTTGGGTCGTCCTTCGAAGTGGCTGCCAGGTGAAGAAGGGGTGCAACGTGATATCGATGCATTTGTCACGCTGCGGGAAGCTGTCGGAAGTAACTTCACATTAATGGCGGATGCTAACAATGGATATGCGAACCAATTTGATTGGGCTGTAAGACTAATGAGAGGCTGTGCTCCTTATAATATGCATTTCATGGAAGAGCTTTTCCCGGACGATGCGGCACTATATAGAAAGCTCAGGACAGCGTTATTGGAAACCAATTTTTTTATTCCTATCGCTGATGGCGAGTCCGTGAATGATTTGAAAGTGTTTGACTCTTATTTGGCTGACGGAGTGTACAACTACTTGCAACCCGATATGCACACATGTGGATTCAGCAATATCCTATCATTTGCAAAAAAAGCCGAAGCTTATCCTCAAACGAAAGTAATTCCACATGTATGGCAAAGCCAGGTTGGGTTGATCATGTCGTTACACATTTCAAAGATCCAGAAGAACATCACCTACGTCGAGGACTCCCGTTATTTTGAGCACGCGATAATACCACAAGGATATGTTTTCAGAGAAGGGCAATGGTTTCTTTCTGACAAGCCCGGATGGGGCATTGAGTGGGCGCCAGATTACAGGCAATATGTTGTAGGGAAGGAAGTCGTGCTTAGTTGAGCAGCCGGGAGTCCGATCAAAATGATTTCGTTATCCAGGGGTGCTTTTAAACGCGAAAGACGCAAAATGCACCCACGCAAAATCCGCTGAACTTGACTGTATTCTTTTGCGTATTGCGCTCGCCCGCCGAAGCGAAGCGAAGGAGGGTGCATTCTTCTGCGATTTTTGCGCTAAAAAAACACTTTCCAGTAGCACATACGTTACTATTCGCGCTGATCTTCAAGACCTCTTGATAACAATCTGCGGAAAAGTAATCGATGTTGACCGATTTGTAATACTCTGATTATTCTTTGGGCCGTCTCTTTTTCAGTATCTTCACTCGATTTTGTAACACTATCTCTCAAATCAGCGTTGTGAAATGATATGGTCGACCCTCAGCCTTCAATTTATCCGTTTGGAATCCGTATAGATGAGCCTATAGCCACGATCACTGATGTTCTCGTGTCCGCGGTTTGTTTTTACGCGTTTTATAAATTAACGAGGAAAAAACTCCCCGGTCGCTCACAGTGGTATTTTCGCTATTACTTTCTACTTATCAGCATTGCTACATTTCTTGGAGGTGTCATCGGTCATGGATTTTTGTATGCCCTGAGTTTTCCGTGGAAGTTGCCAGGCTGGATAATCAGTATGGTTTCCGTTGCTCTAATCGAACGTTCAGCAATTTCACATGCTCGCCGTTTAATTAAACCAGGAGTTATCCGGTTTTTTCTGGTCCTGAACATCGTGGAGCTTATTTCAATCATGACCGTCACGATGATCACACTGAATTTTTTTTGGGTGCAGGTTCATTCTGCGTACGGACTTCTTATTGTCGTTTTTTCATTCCATGCCTATACGTATCACCACACAAAAGACAAAGGCAGCCTGACAATCCTTTGGGCTGTTGGCGTCACTGCCATCGCTTCGCTGGTATACATGAACGAGTTCTCGCCGCATACATGGTTCAATTACCTTGACCTTAGTCACACCTTGCTGGCCATCGCTTCCTACATTTTTTATCTTGGTGCGTTAGGACTCGAGAAAAGGACAGGGAGACATTCCGACTGATAGTTTCTGATTTATTTTGGGAGGTAAACAACAAACTCGGTTCCTTGTCCTTCTGTTGTGTTGACCTTCAATTCACCTCCGTGAGCTTTCACAATGTCATAACTCAGTGACAGTCCCAGACCTGTACCCTGTCCCGTGGGTTTTGTAGTGAAGAAAGGTTGGAAGATCTTATCCAGGACATTCTGTGGTATACCCGTGCCGTTATCCAGTACACTGATCTCGATCCGGTCTCTCAGGTTTTTTGTGCTGACGGTAACAAGCCCTTCAAAGTCGGGAGCGCTGCGTTGACGTTTCTCGTTTATTGAGTAGAAAGCATTGTTGACCAGGTTGAGTATGACACGGCCAATCTCCTGTTGAACGGTATTTATTTTTCCAACGGTGGGATCAAAACTCGTCTCAAATCTCGCGATGAAGGATTTATCTTTTGCGCGCAGCCCATGATAGCTAAGGCGGAGGTACTCTTCACACAGTTGATTAATGTCTGTTGGCTCTTTCTGTCCGGCAGACGTCTGGCTATGTTGAAGCATACTTTTCACGATCCCGTCAGCACGTTTGCCGTGATGGCTCACCTTTTTAAGATTCTCCTTTACGTCGTTCGCAATACGTTTGGCTTCGTCAGCGTTTCCCTTGTTCGCCTCCTCTAACATTTCATCGATCAACTCGTTGCTGACTTCAGAGAAATTGTTTACGAAGTTCAGGGGATTTTGAATTTCATGCGCAATACCGGCGGTGAGTTCACCCAGGCTAGCCATCTTCTCAGACTGCACAAGCTGTGATTGTGTAGCCTTGAGGTTGCTAAGTGTAGATTCCAGCTCAGTCTTCTGAGAGGCAAGCAGTCTGTTCGTTTTTTGCTTCTGCCTGTTGTTATATAAAATAACTGCAGCAATGAGTACAACCGTGGTAAGAATTCCAATCAATGTGTTCTGTCGAATTCTATTTTCGTTTGCATGCCTTGCATTTTCTAATTCGGCCTCCTTCCTTCTCACCTCCCATTCCAGTTGGTACACCTGGTTGGCTTTCTCTACGGTTGAAAGGCTGTCTTTTACTAAAGTATAAATTCGTAAATACTGAAGAGCTTTTGATTTATCAATAGGATCATAGTAATTCGCCAACATCTCCGCGGCATCCTGAACGACAAGGGGGTTATTCATCTTACTGGCCTGTTCGTAAGCAAGAGAGGCATACTTGTGAACGGAGTCTTTCTGATTTTGAAGCGAATACAACTTTGCCAGGTCGCGATTAAACTCCTGTACGGCAAAATTTCCACCAGATTTCTCCATGATCTGCTTTGCTTTCTGAAAGTAGAAGCGGCTCGAGTCAAATTGCTTGTTTTTCATGTAGACGTAGGCGAGTGTGCCGTAAGAGTATCCAGTCATTGGTTCGGGTAGAGACGAGTCCTTCGCCGCGTCAAGCGATTTGATCGCATAGTGAAACGCCGAATCTATGGATCCTGTCTCCACGAAACCAAAAGATGATATCATGGAGCACGACCAAATTTGGAATGCCGGAAAAATCAGGTCGGCTAACATGCCAGAATCATGTTGCGTGGGCACATTCCGGCGCTCTGTCACGGCACTCCTGGTTGTAAAGCTGTTGGAATGAAGTGGCTTCAGCGTCCACTCAAGGATTTTTTTGTAGTTCTTTTGTTTTTGGTATGCAAGGCCGATAATACCTGAAAAGGAAGGTTCTAATTCCGGTTTGTGTTGTTTTGCCAATTGGATACCCTGAAAAGCCAGATCAAGCCCTTTCGCCCATTCACCAGTAATGCTGCTTCCGAAGGACAAGTTGGCCAATGAACGAATTTGTCCGTCATAATAGTTAAGATCTCTTGCCAGTGATAACGCATCAGACGCTGTTGCCTTTCCCTTCTCCGGGTTGGATGCCATATAATAATTCGTCAAGGAATTGAGAATAATCACCCGGGTAGTATCCGGATTCGCAGAAATTAACAGCCGTTCCAAGCTATCAATCGCCTGTTTATATTTCCGCTCTTGAGGATAGGCAAGTTGTAGGTCGACAAAAAACAGTAGAAGTGTACAAAGAATCCTCCATTTAAAGACAACTGATATTTCAGGTAAGATTTTAATCGGGGTGACCATTGTCATTCATTTCGGATCACCACAAGATAAGCTTAAATCCCAAGAGCCGGTCACGCCGTTTTCCACTTTCATGAAACACCACTTCAACATTCTGCCTCTCGACCAGTAGAAAATAAAAACACGATAAAGAAATGAGACTGACTTGTATTGAGGAAGTGAGATTATCCCCTGCTTCCTCCGCTAAATCCGCTGGGAGCCGGGAAGTATTTTTCTCTCAGCTTATCATCATAATCATTTGCGTAGATGCCGACGCGATCCAATGTCGCCCTTACTTCTGATTTGTCCAATCCCTGAAGCTCGCGTATTGCCTTGATGTAGGCTTTGTCTTTGTAGATGGTAAAGCCAACGCCGTACAAACTATGATTTATTTCCAGGAGCTCCTTCGTAAAAATATGTTGATTGTTTACCGGGACATCGCAGACCGGCGCCAGCACTTGCAGATAACCTCCTTGTGTCAGATTTCCCTGGGCGTCTTTGGATTGAAAAACATCCACCCACACACTCGCAGATCCGTGCTTGAGATTCCATTGGCCGGGTTGTTCGCCACGGGCTTCGGCTGGGTTGATTTTAAGATCGTTAAGGACTTCGTCCACCATGCTGTAGTAGTGTTGAATGGGATGTTCCATAAAGCGAAGAGGTTTTGGAGTTATTTGATTAAGGGGTAAAAATTAAGGGAAAGGAAGGAGATAAAAAAATGGTGCTCGGGAGGCAACGCCATTGCGAGGAGTGTTCCGACGTAGTCGGAACTACGACGAAGCAAGCCCCTGCCTATGAAAAGAAATGCTGGGATAACAGAAGCTGACAGGCCTAATTTCCAATGCGTAGGGTTTCCTTGTGAGTGCTTTATCTGCTGGGGATTGCTTCGGGTCAGGTCCTGATCGTTTCAATTAACGAATAACGGTTAACGGATAACTGATAACGGCTTCAACAAGACGACCCTCGCAATGACGTTACTTCAATAAGTCCATTTAATAAATAACATATCACCCTTGCGTGTGGCCATGGAGTGACCCACGATAAGGGCCTTTCCTTTTGAAAGAATAGCGGATCCATAAGCCTCTTCCTCCTTTACACTGAGGGGAAACCTCTTTATAGAAAGTTTCTTTTTAGCAAATTCAAGCTCAAACAGAACAATATCGAAAGGAGACTTCAACGAAGAGCGCATAAAGCCAGTTCCTATAACATCTCCGTGTTCATTTAAGTATCCATCGATAAGCTTGATATCAACGCCAGTATCGAGTTCGAATTTTTCGATCAACTCTCCCGATGAACTAAGATGCATTATCAAAGGATAACTCAATGAGTCAACTTTCTCTGCTGAATAACCTATCATCAACAACGTGTTGTCTGGTCTTTTCAAAAGGCAGTGCGCTATGTCGCCTTTGTCACCACCTAACACTTTCCTCCAAACGACGTCCCCATTCTTTGTGAGACGATACAAAAGAATGTCGGAATTACCAGGATAATTGGCATTAGTAAGACCAGAGATGAGAAGATCTCCATCCTCTACTTCTACGGGGGAATAGGTCCGGTCGATAACTTTTTCGCCGATAACCTTATTCCATAAAATTTCACCGGACGCATTCAGTTTGATAATCAGGCCGTCGATATCTCCGCTTCCCCATGATGTCGTTGTTGCACTCACCACGTAGCCGTTATCGAATGTCGTCGTTACTTCGTATCCTCGCTCATCCTTTGGCCCACCAAATGTCCGCGTCCACAATGTATCGCCGGAAGCATTGAATTTTACGATCCAGCAATCCAGTCCGCCTGCTCCGCGGGAATTCGTGAATCCACTAGCCACATAGTTGCCGTCGGGGGTTGGAACGCCGGAGTAGAGGAAATCATAACCCTTTAGTTTGATGACTTTCGTCCATTCGATGCTAAGATCTTTTTTGAGGACCTTCGAAAAAGTGGCATCACCTGTTCCGGAGTCAAAGTTCAAGCCGATCACCAGATCACTCTTGCTATCCAAAGGCAGGATACTAAAAGCGCGGTCGAGGCTGTCACCGCCGTGTGTTTTGTAAGTCACGCTCCGTGGATCTACATCACCAATCGTATATCTCTCGGACTGCGCTTCAGCAAAGGAAACAAGAGCAAGGAAACAGATTGTAATGCTCGATCGCATAGGTGTTGTATTAAGTTGGATCAATTCTTCCAGGCATTCTTGCAAATACGATTCGTGCAAATTGATGTTTCACTCTGGCTGAGAATGTCCTCTATTTGTCTTTGCCTAACCTAGGCGGTGTTGACCCCGGGTACTTGGGGCTAAGGATTCGCTAAGCAATCCCCACCTCTGCGTGACCTTCGCGTGTTTGCGTCTCTGCGGTTAATGCCAAAGGCATCCCCTTGGGACATGCCCTCACTCACACTCACACTCACACTCACAACTCATAACTCATAACTCATAACTCATCACCCTACCTGATCGCAATCGGTCTCCCCGGCGATCCGCTTGCGCCGACAAGTCGAACCGGAGTAAAAATGAAGAAGAACTCATATACCCTGTCGGCCGACAACGTCTCAAGATCCATGTTCTCCAGATTAAAAATTCCATTCTTCATCATCAACTCCTGATGCACTGGTACAACGAGATCCGGATTGGGATTAGGATTTACCTCAGTTGCTCCGGAATCTGCGCCAGTCATGGTCACTTGCTTTTCAACAAGCCACTTCGCCACCTCAAGTCCAATACCCGGAGCGTTGCGAGTGTAGTCCTGTGGTGTACTCCATAACGAGGCCCATCCGTAACGGAATATGATTACATCACCAGGTGTGATACTGCTTTCTGTAATTCCCTGTTTCACCAGTGCCCCCTTTACGTCCGCGAGTGTGACTTCGTAACCGTTAGACAACCGCTGCACGCCCTTATAAGCTGCGACATCAACGAGAATTCCTCTCGACAAGATGGGTTTGACGTTGTGCACGCCAAGATGTTTTAATCCATCAGGGTGCACGACTTCCTCTTGCGTGAATCCATTGTAATAGACACCTTTCATTGTCCCATCGCCGTATTTGATCAAGGCGCCGATGTGCCCGGGGCCATCAAACTGAGTTCCAACCTGGCCAAGCTCACCACTGATAACTTCTTCATTACCGAGTTGCATGTTTTTTCCTGCGGCAGGACCCGTGTCAACAACCGATATCTTATACGAACGCGTACCCACGTACGGCATAGATCGTTCGTACGGATGGCCGAGTTCATACACCTTTCCTTGTTTGGCATAGGTCATTGCCTTCATGATCTTTTCGGGTGTGATCCAGTTGGAGGCGCCAGCCTCGTCTTTAGGACCCCAAAGTGGACTCGGCCACCAAGGACCGCGTTCGCGTGTCTGGCATATGCATGGTGAAACAATAATTGCAGAAAGAAGGAGAGTCAGGAGAGTTTTCATATTTTTTCATTGAACAATCAAGATATACAAAAGCTGCCGACAAAAATTGCATTGGGTCATTCGTATTAAGACAAGCACAAAGTGGATGAAAAAGAATTATATTAGTTTACATTTCAACAGCAAAGGATTTTGCCATTCATTCGCAAAACAAATGTTCCTATGAAAACGAAATCTATCAACGCATTACTTCAGAATAAGAATCGAAGTATATCGATACTAAGACGATCAGTGTTCATCGTATTTCTGGTCGTTCTCGCGTGGATGAATTCATGTAATTCACGAAACGAACAGTCTGGTGACGATAACATTGGTGGAACTGTCACGGGGCCGAAGGGTCCGGAAGCTGGAGTCTGGGTGATCGCAGAAACTAATGATCTGCCAACCCGTTTTGCCAAGATCGTCGTGACGGACGATAACGGAAACTATCTCATTCCCGATCTTCCTTCGGCAAATTATTCCGTGTGGGTGCGAGGCTATGGATTAGTTGACTCGCCGAAGAAGGAAGCTAAGCCTGGGGCAACATTAAATCTTGAAGCGGTTGCCGCTCCCGACGAGCGGGCTGCCGCAGAGTACTATCCTGCCGGCTATTGGTTTTCGTTGCTTAATGTTCCGGACAAGGCGAAGTTTCCTGGCACCGGTCCTGAAGGAAATGGTGTTGCGCCAACTATGTTGAACCAGGCGCAATTTCTAAGGGTAGTAAAGTCTGGTACTTGTCTCGCGTGTCACGCACTCGGTACCAAGGGAACAAGAGAATTCCAGCCATCGATGGGTAAATTTAATTCATCTGTTGAGGCTTGGGAAAGGCGATTACAATCGGGGCAGGCAGGTGGTAATATGATTTCGACTATTCATGGTATCGGGCGGGAGGAAGTGCTGAGGATGTTTGCCGACTGGACTACTCGCATCGCGGAAGGTGAAGTGCCAGAAGCTCCACCGCGTCCGCAAGGGCTGGAACGAAACGTAGTCATCACGCAGTGGGATTGGGCAGATCCTAAAACATATCTTCATGACCTTGTTTCCACCGATCGCCGGAAGCCAACTATCAACCCGAATGGTTCTTTGTATGGAGCAGCTGAAGTCAGCGCGGATTATTTGCCGGTACTCAACCCCGTGTCAAATGAAGTTAGCAGAGTGGAGTTGACAGTTCGCGACACCAGTACTGAGCTTGCTACGGGGCCTCACATGCCACAACCCTCGCCTTATTGGGGAGATGAGCCGATATGGAAAAGTAAAACAAATGTTCATAATCCGATGATGGACGAAAACGGAAAAGTGTGGATCACCGCAACGGTACGTCCACCGGAAAATCCTGATTTCTGTAAGGAGGGTTCCGACCATCCATCAGCTAAAGCATTTCCGGTGGATAAAGCATATCGTCACCTTGGGTATTATGATCCGGAAACCAAAAAGTATACTCACATCAGCACTTGTTTCAGTACGCACCACCTGATGTTTGCTGAAGATGATAAGAACACTCTCTGGACAAGCGGAGGAGGAGAAGTTATTGGCTGGCTCGACACGAAAAAATATCGTGAGACCGGCGACGAAGCGGCCTCTCAGGGTTGGACCGCGCTCATACTGGATACCAACGGTAACGGTAAGCGCGATAAATATGTCGAGCCTGATGCTCCTGTCGATCCAAAGCTTGACAAGCGGATCGCGAAAGGTCTATATGCCGTTTCTCCAGCTCCAGATGGATCGGTATGGGGATCTTCATTAGGATACCCTGGTGCCGTCATTCGACTTGATCCTGGATCAAATCCACCTGAAACTGCTCTTGTGGAATATTACGAACTGCCACTCAATGCAAAAGGTGAACCAGTGAATGGATTCTCTCCACGCGGAATGGACGTTGACAGAAACGGAGTTGCATGGGTAGCTCTTGCCAGCGGACATCTGGCCAGTTTTGATCGCAAAAAATGTAAGGGATCATTGAATGGACCAAACGCCACAGGACAACATTGCGCGGAAGGATGGACATTTTACAAAGAACCATTACCACAGCTAAAAGGTGTAACCACGGAAGGAAGCGCGGAATCAAGTTATTACACATGGGTTGACCAATTCAATACGTTCGGATTGGGAGACAACATTCCAATTAACACGGGTAATGAGTCTGAAGGACTGCTGGCTCTGAAGGATGGTAAATGGGTGGTTCTGCGTGTACCCTATCCGATGGGATTTTATACAAAATGGCTGGATGGAAGGATTGATGATCCGAACGGAGGATGGAAAGGTAGGGGTCTATGGGCAACTATAAGTACCCGCGCACCATTTCACATGGAAGGTGGAAAAGGCACTTCGAGCAAAGTGTTCAAATTCCAATTGCGGCCTGACCCTTTGGCAAAGTAATCGTACGAAGCTGGCTTATACGCTAGCGCATTGCTTTCACGTTATAACGTTATCGGAAAATCATATTCTATGCAAACCACCACAAGAGCAATAGCAATCGCCCTTGCCGTGATAATTACCTTCGTTGGCTGGGCGAGCCTAAAATTAGCGGAACCACCCGCTATTGTCCCGGCTTCAGAAGGAGATACCAAGTTTTCTGCCGAGCGAGCGGTGACATTTCTCAAGGAAATAGCGAAAGAACCGCACGCTGGAGGCACACCGGCACACAACGTTGTCCGTGATTATATCTTCAGTTACTGCAGACAAATGGGATTGGACACTGACCTCATGGATACGACAGGTGTGGTTGCGCATTCATTATCCATTACGGCAGGACGTGCGCAAAATATATTAGCAAGAGTCAAAGGTTCGGGGTCGGGAAAGACCATACTTGTAATGTCACATTATGATTCGCAACCCAATACGCCCGGTGCCGGCGATGATGGTGTGGGCGTTGCGGCAATGATGGAATCCATCAGGTTATTAAAAAGCCAGCCACCACTTGTCAATGATATTCTGTTTCTATTTACTGACCTGGAAGAATGTGGACTTTTAGGAGCCGAGGCGTTCGTCAACCACTACCAGGAGTTGGATAGTATTGCATTGATCATAAATCTTGAAGCCCGGGGAAATTCCGGCGTGGGCTTCACGTTCGAATTCTCGCAGCTTAATGGATGGATGATGCGTGAATATAAGAAGGCTGTTGAGCGTCCATTCGCTAATTCATTCGCCTACGAGATTTACAATCTGATGCCTAATGATACGGACTTCTCTATGTTCCGTAACACAAACGTAAGCGGATTCAATACGGCGTTGCTCAACGGTTACGCCTATTACCACAGCATGGAGGATAGGGTGGAAAACCTGGACCTTCGTAGTCTCCAACACATGGGGGATATTCTCACCCAATCTCTTCAGCACTTCGGAAAGCTATCACTCCACAACACTAAGGATGAGGATGTGGTATTTTTCACTCCGGTTGGAAGCTTCATGGTCCTTTATCCACTCGGTTTGGACATTCCTTTGATGGCTTTCGCATTTTTTCTTTGGTTCGTTTTAATAGTGCTTGGAAACCAGAGACGACGTATAAAATTCGGTTGGCTGTTTGCCGGTATGGGATTATTTATCTGTTTTCTTGTTTTGAGCGCATTGCTTGTCTACGGACTAGCAAAACTTATTTTACTCGTATATCCACATTACACAAATTTTTACAGCGACAATTTCTACAATGCAACAGATTACTTCTGGGCCGTATGCGGAGTTGTTCTGCTGAGCTATGTGGCCATTTTCAAATACTCAGCGTCGACGGACGCGCTCGTATCTGTAACGATGGGCACCGTATTCATGCTATTGCTGGTAATGATCGGTATTAAAGTGTATCTAAATACTGGCGCGTATCTGATCTACTATCCTGTTATTGTTGCGCAGATCGTCTATCTCGGACTATTTAAATGGAATATTACTCGAAAAGAAGTTCCCGCATTGTACGGTGTTGGACAGCTTTTAGTTATTATCCCGGCATTAGCGTTATGGTTTCCAGTAGCCTATACGATATACGTAGCATTTAGCCTTGAAATGCCTTTGGGAGCAGTTCTCCTTTTGGTATTCTGTGGTCCATTGTTATTGCCTACTCTAGGCTTTATGAGTTCGCTCGGCAGGTTCACAGCGTGGATATTTCCCATCGCCCTCATAGGCACCGGCGTGGTAATGGGACATTTGAATTCCAATTATACTAATCGTTATCCTCTTCAAACTCAACTTAGTTATGGCATCGACTCGGATTCAAGTGCTGCATACTGGATTTCAACTCAGGATAAACTCGATCCCTGGCTGGCGAATTATATTCAAGGAACCGGGAAAGAGGACTTGGATGAATTCTATCCCGATCGCAGTGATATTTTCTGGAAAAGTAAAGCACCGTGGCATCAGCTCGGAAAGGGAAGAATTGAAGTGATAAAAGATTCGTTAGTGGAAATGAGACGGCACCTCACATTAAGAATAATGACGGATAGCACCTGCCGTGAGTTTCGCATCTATTTCTTTAACAATGTGATGCCTGTAAAAATAAATGAACGGCCAATTGAAACGAGTCTTGTCAGTGAGTTGAGGGTCATACAATTCCATGCACCGAAACCAGGAGGTACAATGATCGAGCTGGAAATGTTACCCAATGAACCGCTTGAAATGCGTGTAATTGAACAACGACCTGGGTTGCCCAATGCGTTATTGACTACACCGCTGCCGCAAAATTTTATTTATGGTCCGGATTACATCTCAAACACGACGCAAGTGAAATACGACGTAAAATTATGATTCGAGAAAAATTTCCATCTATTAAAATTCTAGGTAATGAAATTTTTTCAGCGCGAAATTATTCTACAGCCATACCGACGTGGATTCCATCTTATCACCAGTCACATCCAAAAAAATATTCCAGAACTTCGTGAAATCAAGGTGGGGATATTGCAAGTGTTCATCAAACATACGTCGGCTGGTCTTACAATAAACGAAAATGCCGACCCATCCGTGAGGGGAGACTTTGAACGCCACTTCAACGTGATGGTTCCAGAAAATGCGCCCTACTATCAACACGATACAGAAGGCGATGACGATATGCCTGCACATATCAAATCGTCGCTATTGGGAAGTTCGGTATCTATCCCTCTCACGAACGGTGAAATGAATCTGGGAACGTGGCAGGGTATCTACTTATGCGAACATCGGGATCGTGCCGAGCCGCGTGAGCTAGTTATCACCGCCTTCGGAATTTAGAAATCCGACGGCTTCTCTTTTTTCTATTGCTGATGAAGGAAGATATTAACCCAGATTTGTTCCGTTAAGAAGGAAAATTAATCAACGCTTCAGCGAATTTAATTCTTATGATACCCAATCACACATTCACCAAAAATTTCTCGTTACACGAGATGCTTGTTAGTCAGACAGCTGCACGTTTCGGATTCGACGAACAATTTGATCCTATGCCAGACGTGGTCAAAAACCTGGAGGCCCTCTGTATAAATATTCTGCAGCCGTTGCGTGGTGCAATCAAAACGCCCGTACACGTAAGCAGTGGATTCCGTTGCGTGCGTGTCAATACCTTTATTGGCGGCGCAAAGAAGAGTCAGCATCTTACAGGTCACGCCGCTGACATCCAGGATTTTAAGAACGGCAACGAATTTATCTTTAGAAAGATCGTCGAAATGAACCTTCCGTTCGATCAGGCGATTAACGAATTCAATTTTCAATGGGTGCATGTCAGCT
>Ga0111538_10002570_pt1 | contig 25474 bp, 21 predicted proteins | sample SoiMethybrSBSTD1_FD_79669 | JGI IMG/M metagenome (GOLD analysis project Ga0111538, IMG submission 79669) | Bulk soil microbial communities from a Populus tree surrounding site in Tennessee, USA - Soil MetaG P. TD hybrid SBSTD1 (version 2)... | ecosystem: Environmental > Terrestrial > Soil >...
ACGCATCCAAAATGCTTGTGGTAATTCTATAAAACGCGTTTCATGCCTTAAGAAATAACGCTTATATAAAGTACTCACTCCCATGTAATCAAAAAGATTGTCACGCTCAATCTGTAGTTGCTGCGCAAGATAGGGTAAATCAAAATCTACCAAACGTTGATCAAGCAATTCAAGATCAACACCAGTAATAATACCACTCATAAACGCTTTACGATAAACTTCTTCGCTATCAACGCGCGCAATAGAACTATGCGTTACATGTCTGAACAATTTTTTCAACTGCAACCGCACCGCAACTTTTCCATATGCAGAATCACGCTCAACAAAACTTACTGTTGATAAAATCAATGCATCTGCAATACCATTCGGTGTAATGCCATCAAAAACATTTTTTAATGTTTCACTCAGAATAAGCTCTCCATCAACCAATGATTCATATCCAATGCAAGCCCAGCCAATCGTTTGTCGCAACCGTTTTTCACTTAACGTTTCTCGAACACCATCAGATTTTATGACAGAAAACATATATAAATTTTTTTCTACTTGCTCACTCTTATCATTTGCCAAAAATGACGCGGTTGAGGCTCGATTATGCTGTTCCATATCATCCCTTAAAATTTTTTTAAGTTTTCCTCACTTACACACAGATCATTGAATAATAAAACATTAAACGATTTGCGCTCTTAAAACATGATAAGCGCATCATAAACCCCCAATTTTAAATAAAAGTTTTTTAAAATAGTTGCTATGCGAAAATAGACTATACGGTGTATTACTCTATGATAATGACTAAGGACCTTATAATCAAATAGTTTTTATAACTTTTTATTGAAAATATATTCTTAAATATTTTGCAACCATCGAAACACAATTAATGCATTTAGAAAAAAAATAAATCAATAGCGCTTCTCTTACATTGCCGCAACCAGAAGCAATGATCATATCCTTTTTTTGTATAAAAAATCTGGTTACAACAAATAAAAACATGTCATTCATTCCAAAAAACAGATTCCTAAAAACGTCTATGGGTAATTCATTTTCTATAAAAAGGCAATTTTATGTAAAAAAATTCAACCCCATCTCCCCTCCATCTCCACCCCCTGACAAGCAGTTGGACACCCTCCCATAAAAAACCCCTTTCCCTCTTGTCTAAATTGTAATTTTGTGTATAATAGAAAATAAGATAAAATAGTAAATATTGCTTAGTAACAATAAAGAGGTCTTTATGAATTCTTCAAAGGTAGTATCTATCGCAGCTATAAGCCTATTGTTTGCTACTATTGCATATGGCATGGAGCATCAAGAGAAAATTCGTATCATGATGAGTGGCAGTGGTGATAATGCCAACTATAAGTTGATTATAGTGCCAAACCTTCAACCATTTGCTGTCCCTCACAAGGAAAATCCTTACTTTGCTCTAAGCAGTACTTCAAGCTTTGATGGTGCAGAATTCATTAAACAAACAATCACCTCTAATGAAAAAAACAATGACCTTCAAAATGTTCAAACAATGCCAAGAATAACAAAACCAAAAAAATCAAATAATCTATTTACTTGTTTTGGTCGTAAATAACAAAAGTTATTTTTTTTAAAAACCGTATAATATTGAAAAAGTAATAACACAATAAGAGCGTTATAATAATGAAAAATCATAATACTTTATATCTTATCACACTGAGCACACTATTAGTGTTTTCCTCTACTTATGGAATGAAATGGGATCAATCAGTAACGGATCTTAGCCAATTCAAACAAAACAACCAAATAAACCAATGGGATCAATCAGTAATCTTAAACAACTCCAATACTGACCTTGAAACATCTACGAACTTTTCAAGATTATTAAACCAAGAAATATCAAATTTCGATGAATTATTAAATGCTAAGCAATCGAATAATGATAAATCAAAAAAACCTAAATTAAATTATTACGAACTCAGTAAAGATCTCACCGATACAGACAACATATTATCAAAACAATTAGATTCATTACAAAAAAATCCAAACAATAAATCCTTCAATCTCTTTAAGTTAAATCTTAAAAATAATTACATGCCTCTGCTCCCTCAAATAGATCATAGTGTTAAGCAAAATTCTGTTAGACTTACACGTCTTGAACGTATTCTCAATGATAAAGCCATCAAATCTATTAATCACTATAGACGGACTATAAAAAATACAACTCTCATAACAAACTATAACAATGCTTGCATCAAAAATAACCTACCAATTGAAAACAGCACTCTACAATTTGAAAATTTAGATGCAATAAGCAAAGCGCGAAACAAATATCTTGAAGTGCAAAAACAAATGCCTAAACAAAATCTAGAGAATATCCCTCTTAATAATTTGAAAGGATATTTATTAATTTTAAAAACTTATTGGAGTCATATTTCTTGCAAACGACTTATATCAGTCGACGAGGCTAAAGAAAAAAATAAAATTAGAGACAAAATGCAGCGTATTGAAAAAATAATTAGCACAGCAGAACAACGTGAAAATAAAATCAAAAAACAACAAGAAAAAAATAAGCAAAGAATTGATAAAATCAAGCAATATGAAAATCTTATTGAATCCGTAGATAATGTAGATTTTAATACTATCTTAATAGATATACTGGATCTAGAAAAGTTGCTATTAACTGAAAATGATGTTGATACAAACCTAGAAACTATCACTCTATTATCAAAAATTATTGATTTATTAGATAAACAATACAATCAAGAGATGCGTTTTGATTACTTTTCTAATCTTTCTAACAGTATAGAATCTCTTGAGAGCGCACTCATTTATCACCAAAATGGCAAAGAAGCTATAGAGTTAATGATAGCAATTCATAAAAAAACATTACAAAACCTTACCGACGCTTTTGTTGATATAGTGGAAAATATCAGTAACAAAGATGAATTTGATCAATCTATTGATACATACTTGCCACAAGATAACCTTATTCTACAACCTTATCGTAAAAAGATAAAAAAGGCTCTCAATAGCATTCTTGATGAAGAAAAAGAAGAAGTAGTAACAATAGAAGAAACATCAGAGCAACAATATAATGATGACGAAAAACTTTTTATTCAATATATGCTCAACAGCGCGATTAACCCATCATCACAAAGATGGAATGCTGTTGCTAAACTCCAAGAGATTCTTGATCTTATTCCTGAAAATAATCAAACTTTTGCAGAACAGCGCAAAAAATTAACACAAAAAATCAATACGATCTCTAACAAAGAAAACCAAGATCATACAATCGATTATTCAAAAGACGAACAAGAACAAAGAAGACTTGAAATAGAGACGCAACTGCAAAATGAACAAATAGAAAGAGAAATACGATTACAACAAGAAGAATCTGCTAAAAAAACCAGTCAAAAAACTACGTTTATATTAGAAGAATTGAATGAAGAAACATTCGAACAAATGAGAAGAAAAGAGCAAGAGCAATTAGAACAATTAAAAAAAGACAAACAGTCCAAGCAAATCACACAAAGATTATTAGAACAAATAGCTCAAGAAACACCTATCATCCCGTCAGAAAACCGTGACGCAATAAATACCATTTTAGCAGAAGATTATATCGAGATCTTTAACGCAATACAACGTATTCAATCATTCGACTATTTATTATCCATATTAGCAGATGACGTATTGAGACCATTTCTTGGCATAAATGATGAACGCTATCCAATATTATTACAAAACTTAAACAACCTTGAGATTAATTTTATTACAAATAAAGACTCAAAAAAATTCTTTGATCAGTGGTTAACAATAGTAAAAAACTTACAGGGTCTTCCAGAAAAAAATAAAGACTTTATCGAACCAAAAATCAAAGAATGTAACGAAAAAGCTCAAGTCGTAACCAACAAGATAATAGAATCTTTTACTGCTACAAATGGTGAATACTATAATAGCAGCATCACTGATATCACAAAGCTTATTAATGCAACTTTTGCTGATGCACGTAATAATAATGAAAAGTCTCTATTAAAACATTACTACGATCAAGTAATAGAGACGCTTGATAAAAAAGAACAAAATAGATTAGCGCTACTCAAATTAGAACAAGAAAAGGAAAAACAACAAAAGTCTAAGCAAATCACAAAAAATTTATTAGAAAAAATAGATCAAAAAGCAGCTATCATCCTATCAGAAAACCGTGATGCAATAGATACCATTTTAGCAGAAGATTATGCTAAGATCTTTAACGCAATAAACGGTATTCAATCATTTGACTATTTATCATCCATATTAGCAAATGATAAATCTATAGAATATCTTAATATAAATCAAAAAACTCCGTGGGACATCCTAATTCAATCATTGCTAGCTCGTTTAACTAGTATGAGCCTCAATAGCGTGGATTCAGACAATATATTTTTATGCCTTAATAACATTAATAGCATAATAAAAAAATTAGATCCTGAGACAAAAATTTGCAAACAACTTATCCAAAGAAAAGAGGACCTTAAAACAATACTGATATCTTATTATATAGGAGTCACACAGAATGGATCTACAACAAGCTTTCAAGAAACAAAGCTCACTAAAACAGAAAAAGTACAAATTCCATTCATGATAAACTCTATATTAAAAGACTTAGATGAATCGGACAGACAAAGTATTATTAAGGCAATAACAGAAAAACAAACAACTACCAATAATAACTCTAGTGATTCGAAAATTGAAAATGAGAATTCTCACAATAACAATCAACCAAATAGTACAGTAGAAAATAACAAACAAAACAGTAATTCTCAACCGTATCCACCATTTCATCCTGTAGTACGCTTGCTCTGGTGGCCATTCAAGCAAATTGGCAATCTCTTTAGCTGGCTTCTTTCTTGGGTATGGTAGTTATTATTGGAACCGGCGAATAAGCAAACAAACGACGGGCACGTTTATGAAACTGTTGCAGATCATCAGCAATCTGCTTAAAAAATTCTGTTTCAGACAACGTGCCCGCTATTAATTCTTGCACCTTTTTAGTACCCACTGCTTTATTAAATGCAGCGGAAAAAGAAAATTGTACATTCTCTTTTTTAAAAAATTGTAATATCGCAATTAACAATTCAAATGAACGCAAATCACTGATTGCAGAAAATTCTAAACGCAACCCTGCAGTTCTGCGTTTATTTTTTTTATTAGTATGTTGATACAGAGAACTCTTTACGCCAAAAGAAGTAAGAAGTTCTTGCAACCGCTTCCACATACCGGCAGGTATTTGTATTGATTCTGGTAATAAAATACAACGGAACGCCATTGGTGTACCCACACCAACATCAAATGGCTCTACTTCTCCCAACAATCCTAAAAAACTATAGCCATACACTGATTGCAATGATTGCAAATTGGGTGACAATTGATGCATAAAATTACCGGCAAATCCCTGCGCACGATCATACCCACTCATTTTTACCACATGCAATTTAACGGGTTTTTCTAAAACATATTTATTAAAATACCATGCTAATTCACCAATGGTCATACCATGCCGCAATGGTATTGGGGCTATTGAAATAAAAGATATCAATGCTGGATCAACCAAGGGCCCTTGCATTGCACTGCCCAAAGGATTAGGACGGTCAAGCACCACAAATGATATATCATGCTCTGCGGCAATTTTCATGGTATTAAGAAGTGTAGAAATATACGTATAATGACGCATACCAGAATCTTGGATATCAAACACCAAAAAATCAATCGCTGCCAAATGCTCAGGCTGGATCATTTTCCCTGAACCATTACCATACAAACTAATTACCGGTATTCCTGTTTTTTTATCAACCGAATCATGCACATCACGCTCAGCAGCTACACCATTGAGCCCATGCTCAGGAACAAAAATATAATTCAGTTGCAGTCCACGTTCTCGCACAATATCAATGGTGCGTTTTCCGTGCTGATCAACGCCCGTTTGATTGGTAATTAAACCAACAGAACATGTACTTCTTTTTTTATCAGGGCAAATCATACGTACTAATGATAAAGGAATATTTTCAACACCAAGCTTGAATGATAAAAGATAATGAGTGCTAAAAAGTAAAGAAAAGTAGAGGATCTTTTTATGAAATATTATTTTCATACTATCACTCCTTTTTTATATTTTTAGCATAGCGTTCTCAGTAAATAAACTGCAACAACTAATCCCCAACCAAAGTTGGGGATTAATCTTATCTTAATTTTTAAATGTTTTTTTACTCGATAGGAAAATTAAAATAGCTACTCTCTTGATCAGGAGGAAATGGTTCATTTTTTAAGTTAAAATGCCACCATTCTTTAGAATAATTTTTAAACCCTGCATCTTCCATAACTTTTTTTAAATACGCTCTACGTTCTTTATACATATCATCAATAAGATCATTCTGGGAATGCGAAACGGTATCAAACATATCAAATGATGAACCCATATCAACAGTACCATCATCAAGATATTTAATCGTATAACCATCACGCAATGTACGGTCTTTTTCTTCTACCTCGCGCAATGCATCACCAATCTTAATAATGGTTAAATCAACAGTGCTTCCTCTGCTGTGTCCTGAACGCGCTGCTATATAATCAAGTTCAAACAATTTATCTTTTGCTACACGCGGATAATAATAAGATTCCTTGGTACAATCACTATAATCATCACTCCAACGCTTAAAATAATCCACCGACTGTTGTGGACGATATGCATCATACACCACTAAACAATAACCATCTTTTTTGACTACTTCTTGTACTTTTTTTAATGCCTCTGCTGCCTGACGCGTTAAAATTACTACCGCCTTTTTATAGCCATCAACCGTTCTACCTACAAAATTTTCATCACTATAATATCGCAGTGATACAAGAATGGTTGGATCAACTTCATGCAAATAAACAAAGCCTTTATCACGGGCATATTGCGGTATTGGTCGACACACTTTAAAGCTCATAAAACAACTCGCCATACATACCAATAATGCCATTTTTGGTTGAATAAAGTTCATATTCTATCTCCTTTTGTATGTTTAGGTAATTATCATACAAATTTATATCATTGTTTTATGTGCAACGCAAAATTCAAATAAAAAGAGCCACAGAATTTCTGCGGCTCTTTTTTGTATATTAGAGTGATAATCTCTTATTAGCCAACCCTACTTCGCTCTACGAGCTACGAAGGGCAAGCTAACCAACTAAAACAAGTAACAATGACACAATCGACATTAACTTAATTAAAATATTAAGTGCAGGTCCAGATGTATCCTTGAAAGGGTCGCCTACCGTGTCACCAATTACTGCTGACATATGCGCAACAGATCCCTTGCCACCAAGGTTTCCTGCTTCAATATATTTTTTAGCATTATCCCATGCACCACCACTGTTTGCCATCATTAAGGCAAGAAGCACGCCAACAACCGTTTAACCTACTAACACACCACCAAGAACATGTGTTCCCAATGTGTATTTTACAACTACCGGAATAGATATAGTGAGAATACCAGGCAATACCATTTCTTTTAATGATGCTTTGGTACTAATGGCAACACAACGTTCATAATCAGGCATTGCAGTTCCTGCCATAATACCAGGAATTTCTTTAAATTGGCGGCGAACTTCCATCACCATTTTCATTGCAGCATCACTCACTGAACGCATTGTTAATGCTGAAACAACAAATGGCACTGTTGCTCCAATAAATACACCCGTTAAAATGTACGGGTCTAAAATATTAAGCACTTCAATACCTGCTTGTTGTGCATAGGCAGAAAGTATTGCAAGCGCTGTTAATAATGCAGAGCCAATTGCAAAACCTTTACCAATTGCTGCAGTAGTATTACCTAATGCATCAAGCTTATCAGTAATTTTTCTTACTTCTGGGCCAAATCCTGCCATTTCAGCAATACCGCCCGCATTATCTGCAATAGGACCATATGCATCCACCGTCATAGTTATACCAACCGTTGCAAGCATAGAAACTGCAGCGATAGAAATACCATATAATCCACCAAATTTATTAGCAATAAGAACAATAAGACTTAAAATAATTACCGGAGCTGCGGTGGATTCCATACCAACAGAAAGACCATAAATAATATTAGTTGCTGCGCCAGACTTTGAACTTTCTGCAACATTCATTACTGGTGTTCCGCTGGTGTAATATTCAGCAATTGTTCCAATCACCACACCTGATAAACAACCAAGTGCAATAGGAATAAAGAGTATCATATCAAGGCCAGTTTTTACTTGATACACGTACGTAATACCAAGGAATGCAACAATTGCTACATACGTAGCATTGCGTAACATTGCTGCCGGTTCAAAACGTAAAACCATATTAAATAGAAGACCTGCAATTGAACTAATCAGACCAATACCCGCAAGCACTAATGGAAACACCACATACGCAACATCCATTTGCGCACCAACTGCCAATATTGCTGTTGAAACAATTGCACCAACATATGATTCATAAATATCAGCGCCCATCCCTGCAGTATCACCAACGCAATCACCAACATTATCTGCAATCACTGCAGGGTTACGCGGATCATCTTCAGGAATACCTGCTTCAACTTTGCCCACTAAGTCAGCGCCAACATCTGCTGATTTGGTAAAAATACCACCACCAACACGTGCAAAAAATGCAACTAAACTTGCACCAAGACTAAAACACGTCAACAATGCAACAAAATCAGGATGATTACCATAAAAATAAAAAACTTTAGTTAATGCTAAAAGGCCAAAACTTGCAACAGCAAAGCCCATAACACCGCCACCACAGAATGAAACCATGAACGCTGCTGATTCACCCGATTCTTTTGCAGCAATTGTTGTGCGTACATTTGCTGAAGTTGCCGCAATCATACCAATAAAACCAATAAGCATCGAAACAAATGCACCGGCAATAAATATCATTGCTGCTAAAGCACTTTTAAATATCATTGCTAAAATTACTGCCACTATTACTACTACCACGGCAATAACTTTATATTCTTCACGCAAAAATGCCATCGCCCCGGCGTGAATAGCTGCCGTAATTTGCTCAGCCTTTGCGTTATTAATTGCTAACTTTCGGATTGAATAAAACAGCATTGCAACAACCGCGAGGCCGAGCAATGCTATACCGCTGAGAATTAAAAATAATGAAGCCATGGTCCTCCTTGCTGGAAAATATATAAACCTATTTCTTTAGATCACATTATATGATTGTACGATCAAATAAGGATCTTGTAAATATAGGAGGATCCAATCGAGCATCTCATAAAAATATGAGAATTATAATTTAGCTTTAATCGCCTTCATGATACCAAGCCCAGCAGCTGATCTTAATCGTGCTGCTGGTCTTTCTTCTGGCAATTTACTTTTGCCTGCTTTGTATGCCTCTTGCAATTCTTTATCCATTGCATATTCAATAACACCCAAAGGTATCCCTTGGTCTTTGATTAATTCAACAGCTTTATTTGCTATATCTTCTAATGATGTTGGCTTTAAATCAAAATAAGTTTTTCTTTTATTAAAAATCCAGTGTATAGCAGGATTATTACCTGCCACATCAAAAGTATTAATTATATCAACTGGACTTCTGGCAACTCTATAAAAATAATCCTTAAATTTTTCAAATTTTTGTGTAGTACTAATATCTATTGCCTTAAAGACATCATATTTCGCAACAGTTATTGCTTTCTTATCAGGGAACCACAATGTTTTGCTATAATCATCAATTGTTTTGTTGATTTTACCAAAAATAGTTTTTATATAATTTAAACCTTGGTTATTTAATTCAATTAACGCAAGCGCTACTATGACAATACTATTTTGCCAATTGTCACTTGGTCCACGCTTCCAATCTTTGCTAACTTCACTTAATAATCTTTCTAATTCTTGTTTATAGAATGACTCTTGTTCATATCTTTGTTGTGCTCGTTCTTTTTTTTCCCACAATGCTTTTTTTTGTGCTACTATTTTTTTTATTAATTCTTCTCGTTCTTTTATTTCTGATTCCATTGAAATAGCAGAAAAGTGTAAACCTGTAGAAATGGAAAAAATAACAATAAAAAAAAGTATTTTTACACTATTCATAAAGCTCTTCACCTTTCATAACATAAGCAAAAAGAATATAATCATTCTCTTCGCATGCTATCAGGTAAAGAGCTTATTAAACAAGAAAATGAATTGATCTTTTTTGTACAACTAAAAATAATCAAAGCTTCATTTTAATTTTACCCCAACTTTCACTACGTTCCACTTGGGGACCCCATTTTAGAATAAATTCTTATCGTTAACTTTCCAACTTCATTTTAATTGCTTTGATAATTCCTAGCCCACTTGCAGATCTGAATTTTGGCGATTTGCCCTTACGTGCCTCTTGTAATTGCTGATTCATCATATTCTCAATTGTCTTAAGCGGCACATTTTTTTCTTTAATTAAACTAACCGCTTCATCAACTATCTTTTCTGCCGTTATCGGATTTAAATCGTAATAGGTTTTTGTCGGATTAAAAATCCAATATATTCTTTGAGCATCTAACTTCTCATATTCTGTTTGTTCATCCTGTTCTTTACGGTCAATCTTTAGAATATTCTCTGTATTAACTTCACCATGAGCAATATTTTCAAAAGTTTGAGTAAATTCTTTTAATTCTTTTTCTTGAGCTCGTTCAACATCATGTTGTTGTGATTTCTTAATCGCCTGTTCATATAATTCTTGTTCACCAGTTTTTGTAGGCATCAACAATTTATTAACAAATGTAGATTCTATTCTGCGTGAAGGATTATAATTTATTAATGTGGTAATTTTGTCACTAATCTCTTTCCTATCCATAGCAATCAAAGTCCAATCAGGGAAATAAGACTTTGTATGAGCATAATTAGTCATTGCCTCATCTATTTGCTTAACAACCAAATTTATTACCCGATCATCAACACTGCCATATGTATCTTTGATAGGCTTTAATAATTCAAATGCTGCTTGGACAACATTATCTTTCCATCGTTGCAGTGGAGCCCTGAACCATCCTTTGCCAACACTATCAAGTGTTAACAACTGTTTAAATTGTTCAAATAACGGCGATTGTTTAATGTGCTCTATACTATCTTTTATGTTTGTTTGCTTTTGTTTCATTCTTAATTTTAACAATTCTTCTTGAGACATTGATTCTTGTTCTTCAAATGCTCTACGCCATGCAGCTGTTCTAATAGCTTGTTCATCCTTTGCACGCTCTTCTTCTCCCTTTTTTTCACGCTCTTGTTCATCACGCTCAAACTGTTCTTTCAATAACTGCTCTTGAACAAGCCTTGAAGACCCTTTAAACGGACCTTCTTTCTTTTGTCTCTCCAATTCCTGATCGAGTTTTATTTTAAAATCCATTCTTATAACATCGCCCATGAAAGCTCTATCACTTTCACTCAAACCTGTATAATGTGTGAATACTGCTGTATCTAAATCTTTCATGAGCGCCCTATTTGTTGTTTGATTACTTTTAGCGTCTCGCACAGCAATTTCAGCTGCATTATTCATCCATACACTTGTTGGACCTGTCCTACTCCAATTTTCTTTATTGTGTAATAAATCATTTATAGCCTGCTGCCAGCTCTGATATGTAACACTAACAATCTCTTTTCCTTTTTCCGATATTTCCATTGCCATAGCTGAAAAATGTAATCCAACAGAAAAGAAACTAATGATCGTTAAAAGAAATATTTTTACATTATTCATAGAAATGTCCCTTTGTTTATATGTTTAATTATATATAAATAAAATATATAATCCTATTTGTATGATAACAAAAAAAATAACCCCAAACAAGAGTTTATTGTATTAACCATACAAACAAAAGCTTTTTACAGCTGTTCTACAATACAGCGTTCACTAAAATAATACTTTGTTTTACCAATAATTTGATATTCATCAGGGCCTTTGCCCAATAATGCAATAATGGAACCCTGATCTGATAAAAAATATGCTTGTTCAATTGCTTTTTTACGATCGAGCTCTTGAACAATTTTATAGTGCAAAGACTCAGGAATACCAATGGTAATATCCTGAGCTATAAGAAAAGGATCTTCTAATCGTGGATTATCGGAAGTAATAACAACAATATCGGCAATCTGTGCTGCAATAGCTCCCATCATTGGCCTTTTAAACTTATCTTTACCGCCACCAGCACCAAATAAGACAATAAGCTGATTGGTCAGCAAGCGCAATGTTGATAGCACCGCCTCAAATGATTCTGGATTATGCGCATAATCAATAAAACAACGCGCTCCATTAGGCAATGCATGTTCCTGCAAGCGGCCAGGAACACCTGAAAATGAACTCAATGCTTTTTGAATACCATCTGGTGCTATTGATAATGCCAATGCCATACTAGTTGCTGCTAAAACATTGTACGCATTATAGCCACCAAATAATTTTGAACACTTCACCGTTATTGCATGAATGCGATAGTGTATCTGAAGATCAATACATTGCACAGGATTTGATACATGTACCCCTTTATAAGCACGCACCTGTTCACCAAAACCATAATCTGCAGCATGCATATGCTGCAATAGTAATTGTGCGCCATGTTCATCATCGCCGTTAATGAGTATCGGGGCTTTATGCGCAGCAATCGCAAAAATTAATTTTTTTGCCTGAAAATAATCATCCAATGTTGCATAAAACTCTAAATGTTCATGAGAAAAGTTAGTAAAAATAATACCACACAGCATAATACCATCAACACGATGTAGCGTAAGTGCTTGTGCAGCAATCTCCATCACCACATAATCAACAGAATTTTCTACGCATAGCTTTAAAAACTGCTGTAAATAATCTGGTTGTGGCGTTGTTAATGGCGCAGGAAAATAAGAACTACCAATGCGATTTTGCGCAGAACTAATTAATGCTGTCTTATATCCAGCACTTCGCAGAATATGTTCAAGTAAAAAAGATGTTGTTGTTTTGCCTTTTGTGCCAGTGATACCAATAATATTAAGCTTTTGTGCAGGATAACCAGCCGCACGCGCACTCAATTCAGCCAATGCTTTACGAGAATTATCAACATATTCAACAGTAACTGCGTGAGCAGTAATATACTCACGCAGTTCATCATCAAACGTTGTCTTATGATGCACAACTATTGTGCGTGCACCTTTTTCAATTGCTTTTTTTATATAATTAATACCGTTATCAGCATAGCCTTCAATTGCCACAAATACCGAATCGTGTCCCACAAAATCAGTATGGCATGCAACGGGAAACCTTACCGGCATTACTATTGAGCTCTCCATATGACCACTTTTATGCTTTATAACCATTAAGTTTATTAAAAAGATCCGCCTTAACTGTTGGCAGCCACATTAATAAACCATACAAGTTAATAAAAAGCAGGCCAGCAAGGGCAATACTACATAAGCTCCACACAAATTCTATTGCCGCTACTGCACCACCAAAAGCGCATACGCTATATAAAATTGTAAATCCCGCAGAAAAACGACCATTGGTTAAAAATAACCATACAGAACGCACAATATATGCGTAGGAAACAAGTACACCAAAGCCAAAACTAATAGAAAGAAAACTAACAATCCAGCCACCATATGCACCAAATACCGTGTCAAACGATGCAATGGTCAATGCAATACTATCAAAGCCACTACCCCAAATACCTGATGCTACAATACATAATGCCACAATAAAACTAACGCACGTGCTAATTAACGTGCTCATCATTCCCATAAAACCATTTTGAACTGCATCATCATTACCCGTCGATCCAAATAAAATAGCTGCAGAGCCAAGGCCTGATTCCGTAGCAAAAATAGAACGAGACATACCAGCAGCAATAACTTGTTGCAGAGAAAAACCAACAACACCGGCACCAAATGCTTGTAAACCAAAGCCACTTTTTACAATCAAACAAAGTGCTGATAATAACGATTTATAATGAAACAATAATACAACAAAAGTGGATACCAGAAAAACAACAACCTTCACCGGAACAATCATCACTGATATTTTTACAATACGTTGAGCACCACCAAAAAGAATATAAAGAACAAAAGCAAGAAGAGCTCCACCAGTTATTAATGGTGCAACTCCCCACGTAGCAGATAAACCAATAGCAATAGAATTTGTTTGAATGGCATTACCACCAATAATACCATACATAAGACAAAAAAATGCATATGCATATGGCAGATATTTTCCACCAGGAACCGCTTTAAGATACAGCATAGGTCCACCGAGCGTTGTTTTTTCAGTTGATTGGGTAGCAGCCAAGGTACTTATATACACTTCTGCAAAACGAACCGCCATCAAAATAAAACCAAAAATAACTACCCACAAAGCCGCACCAGGCCCGCCAAGGTAAATAGCATTGCCCATACCTGCAATACTACCATTGCCTAGATTAGAATTAATAGTATTCATAAAAGCCTGAAATGGCGTCATGCCACCTTCTTGTTGATTTTCTTTTGTCGTAGGAGTAATGACTGATTTTAATGCGGTAAAAAAGTATCTGAATTGAATGCCACGCAATGCAATAGTATAAATAATACTAATTGCTGCAACATACACCATTAATGGCCAACCAAGAGCATATTCACTTAATTGCCTTACTAATTCTGTTAAATCCATAGTTATCTCCTACAAAAAAATTAATTTTTACAATGTGAACAGGTTCAGTATACTTAAATTTTGATATTTAGATAAGGACCAAAAACAATGCGTATTCTTGCTCTTGATATTGGTGATCGTTGGACCGGTGTGGCTATTTCAGATCCACTCGGCATTTTACCACGTCCTTATGACACTGCAAAAACCGCTGATCTCCATACTTTTTTAGAAAAAACAATTGCGCAAGAACGAATTTCAATTATTGTTGTTGGCCTACCCACCACATTACGCGGCACTGAAAGCGAACAAACTAAAAAGATTATCACCATGACAAATGAACTTAAAGAAAAGTTTCCCTCCATAAAATGGGTCTTATGGGACGAACGCTTCACAAGCCAACAAGCCGCTAAAATCAAATCAGCAAAAACAAAGGATGAAAAACTACGTTCTCACGCTATTGCAGCGGCACTTATCCTTAGAACTTATCTTGATTACAAACGTTTTCATGAAACTCCCACTGATACTAATGAAGAAACCTAATTTCACCTCACATTGAATATCCTTACGGCAAAAGAAGCCTCTAAAAGGTCTCTTTTTTTAATTTAACACTATTTATTGTATTTCAACTTGGAAATTTGATACAATAATACTGATTAAATGTAAGAAGCAAATTTAATAAAGGATTTTCAAATATGAACACTCGTATAAATAAATTAAAACTTAGTCAACTGTTACAATTGAATGGATTATTCATAGTTTTTTCTTTTACGCATATTTTTTGTATGGAAAAGGCAGAAGTAAAATCGCAGAAAATAGAAATATCCCAAGAGGAATCTCGACAAAAAGGATTGTTAATATTTTTGGATGATACAGAAAAGGATGAGATAGGTGCAATAAGTAGTAACCTTTTAGTTGCTCTTTATCAGGAAGCCTGTCCTATAATTGCTTCCAGTTCATTATTATATAATATTCTTAAACAAAGAAAAAAAGATACAAGAGAAATAAATATATTGTTATATGAGTTAAGGGGACTTTTATTAACACCAATGCGAGAAGATATTGTATCGCAAAAAAATGACATTGTGATAAGTAAAATATCCTTCAACCCAGAGCGGTGGATTATCAAAAAAATTAGCAATTCCTTGAATCTTTTAATTCCCGTAAACTATCTGGATTCTTTAAACATTGATCACAATACAATAAAAAAATACGGTACTATGGCACTATCTGATATAGAATTGCAACTGGGGTTTAAAGTGAATCATATGGAAACTATCACCAGTGAACAAATACATAATCCTCAGTCTGTATATAATGCAGATTATTTTATTGATGCTTTGGATACTATTTTTTGTAAAAAATCTGACTACATACAGAGGAAAATAGATATTCCTGAATGGATTATTTTTATTAATGGTCACGGATTAACAAATGAGACTATTACAGGTCTTACTTTTAGTGCCATTAAAAAATTATTATATTTTTTAGAACACACAATTATAATGCAATTATTAGTAGCAAAATCATGCTATATAGCAGGGGTTAATACTGAAAAAATATATGGGAAAATAACATCAGGAACTCAGCAGTATTACTCATTTCCTATTATAGTGCAGGGGCTTAATGATCTAGCCACTACTGCTATGATGCCCGATGTTGATTGGGCAGAATGGCAGTTTAATAAAAAAATACAATTAAATATAGATATAGATTTTGTAAGTTTTTTAAAAAAAGCAAAAAATTTAGAAGGTGATTATAGTGAAATTATAAAGCCTATTACTCTTAATGTTGTAGAAAACATACCACAAATTAAGTTACCGGGACTTGAATGGTTTTCAGTGATGGAAGTTAATAAAAAAATTGTTTCCATCGGTTCAATTTTGGCGGAAACAAGAGACCCTCAAAAACCATTAGATGTTGTTTCATTCTTCAAAAAAGATCCGGAAGTTATTTTACTATATACCGACAATATTCCGTTTGAACTTAAAATTCATTCAAATAAAGTTAAGGCAATGGTTTCTATGGTATCTTCAGGACCGTGGGAAGATAAACCAGATCTTGTGGTGCATAGAATAAAAAAAATATCATCAACGCAAAGCTTTGCAGAAATAATGCGCTGGTTTACCTCAATGGCAGAATCAAGTGGCGATAAACTGTTTTTTATTAATAACATTGGCGCCAATAAGGACATTGTTAAGGACGTTGTTATTTTTTGTACCGATGATCATTTCGTAAAAATTTATGGAAAAGATAAAAATAATAGATCATCTATGGGAATATTTAAGGAAAAGTATCCAATAAAATCTACCGTAATTAAAGATGGTTCTGACGAACAAGAAGATTATGAAGACAAATTATATATAATACACGATGCATATCCGGAAGCATCTGCGGGAAAAAAGAAAGAAATCAATGTTGAATGGATTCAACAAATGGAAAATATACTTACCAAACAACATAAAAAACAAAAAGTACTATCTATCAAAGGTTCCCCAGCAATTCAGTAATTTCCGTGATAATTTTTTACTTGACGTACTTTATTATATTCCAATAAAGCTTTTAAAAAATATTACTCATAATAGCCACTGGAACAAATTTACCCTCTTAATAAAATATCCTTCTCATAGCACACCCTTTACTCAAGTTGATTGACAAAAAGCATAATTATGCTTTAGGTTGACAAGTAAAAAGGAAAACAACTTGGAGCGCATCAGCACTATCGTTATTACTGTTGTACTGTAGAGTGATAGGCTTATAGCTAAAAGGGGTAGTTTTTATGAAGTGTCAAAAATGTGATGGATTATTAGTCTTACAAACATTTTTTGATCATCCGCTCAATTTTGAAGGGTGGAAATGTTTAAATTGTGGTAAGATAATACTGAAAAAAGAAAAGACTATCGAATATGACTCGTTTAGCCTTTTTTATCAGCAGCAAAAATGTAAAAACCGCACCTGAGAGACAATGTATTCATATATAGCAATTCAAAATACCTACGATATATTTGAGATGGCGCTTTTCATCAACAAAACCCTCGTTGATCATATTCAAGAAGATAAGCGCCATACCAGCAAGTTATTTATACCACTCCTTGACCAACTACTCGTAAAAAATAACATTGATCTTTCCTTTCTTTCTTTTTGCGCAGTCAATTGCGGACCCGGCCCATTTTCCACCTTACGATCAGTAATTGCTTCTGTTAACGGAATTCACTTCAGCACTGCCATACCTCTTATTGGTATTGATGGCCTTGATGCAACCTTCATAGAATTTTATAAACCACAGTACCATTACACTGTTATTCTCTTGAATGCATTCAATAATGACGTGTATTACCTAATTGCGCAAGATAAACAGATTCTCAGCAAAGGATATAAAAAAATTGATACTTTTTTGGAGCATATCAAGCATACATATCCGGCACCCGTCAACTTTATTGGCAATGGAGCGATATTGCACCAAAATCTTATTAACAACATACTTGGCGCTAACGCAGTTATTGCCGATCCTACTCCTGCATATTGCTCTATTAAAACTATAGCAACTTTAGGGCTGCAGGCCTTTGAAACAAACAATTATACAGCTGACTATCTTATGCCTTTACATTTAAAAAAACATGCCGTGGAATTATAAGAAAAACTCCTAACCTATATTTTCTTTAACAACGCATATCCCTGCATAAAGAATAATGTTCCATACGTTGCAACGTCTTTATCATCTCCGATATATCCTTCATGAATTAAAGAATGCAAGGCTCGCACGACGTCAATTTTTGATTTTTTATATAATGTAAACAAATCTACAAACTCCTGTGGTTTGATACGAGCATATGCCATACCAACATAACAATTTGCAAGAATACGTACTATAGGGAATGTTTTTTGTTGGTCATATGGTAATTCATCCTGACCACAATAGCCACGCATAAAATCTGTATGATATTCATTAGGCACAAAACAATCTTGCACCAATGCAATATCAAATAATGGATTTGCCGTAACACGACTATTTTCCCAATCTATCGCCCAAAATCGCAAACCATCATGGAGTAAATTCCTACCAATCAAATCACCATGCATTAAATGCGTTCTGCCATGAGGAATCAGTTTTGTTTTTGATTCATCAAATAACGTCTTTATTTTTTCAATTTTTTTTTGAAAGCCTTCAATACCTAACACTTGCCACTTCTTTTTAAGATCATCGATTAGAATACCAGCTCTTCTATAGAGAGCCTCTTCATCTACGGGAATAACCGATGGTTGTGCATGCATTTTTTTTAACAGTTCACCTAACTGCGTATAGGTTATTGCGTTATTCCAGGATATTTCTTGTGGCGCTATACTATTAATTTTTTGCATAACTACATACCCTATCTCACACCCATCATCTTTTATATATGCTGCAAAAATATGCGGACCAACTTGTGCCTCATCAGCACTTTTCATAGCAGAAATCTCCGCTTCTTGCCATGCTTTTTCGCGCGCAGATGGAGATACCAAAAGCCGCACAACACATGGTTCTCCTTGCTCAAAATTAACTGCATAGAGCCGAGAACCACCTCTTCCTCCTTGCAATGGCTCTATAGCAACAAGAGATTTATCAGTCCAATGCATACAAGTATGTTTAATATAGTGTTCATCTGCTAGAATAATGGCTGATTTATTCTCCATCGCATTCATATATGCATAGAAATTTACAAAAATACTAATAATAATCTTTACATAATTCTTCTTCATTACCTATGATCTCTTAATATCATCTCTGATGGGAAATAATTTTTTTATTAATAATCACTACGCTGCACCATATTCGCGTAATAGCTGTTCAACAGATACATAATTATTTTTCATTGCAATATGCAACGCAGATCCTTTTTCCGCATCAATAACACGGTCAACCACCGCTCCTTCATCTAACAATGCACGAATCATGTCCACATTATTTTTTTCTACTGCTGCTATAAGCAATGTTTTGCCATTATCAGCATGATTAACATCCGCTTGTGCATGATGTATCAATAACGGTATTAATGCGCTATTTTTATTGTTTTCAACAATGTACCACAAAAAGGCCGATGCTTTAGTTGGTGCTATGCGTACTTTTTTACTAAACATTGTTTCTACCGCAGCACAATCACTTTCTGCAATTGCGGTAGTAAACGCTTGCTCAACGTACGTAGTTAAAAGTCCTGTTCTGCCTTCATTTTTTTGTCGATCTTTACCCCAATTAATAAATTGAGCAATACTATCAGCATACTTACTGCGTGCTAATGTTAATAATGCAGGCGTATCTTTATGAAGCATTGGATATTTCAATAAAAAATCGAACAAATCATACGGGGTATTAGATTTTTTGGCGCCACAATGAGCAACTAACCCAAAAAGAATCTCCATTTTTTCTTCATGTGACAAAAAAGATGATGGCTCTTGTACAATTTTTTCAACAAGCTTATACATACACCGATCTTTAAATTGACTCACCACTTTAACTATTAAATCAGTATCACGAGCAACAAACAATGAATTCATTTGTTCGTATGCATGCTCCAAAGAAAGCTTTGCAATAGAATTTTTTTTACATTGTATTAAATCGATGTGGGTCTGTGTGGTAATTTTTTTCTTATTATTATTTAAAAAAAATATACTTGCACTAAAAATACCCACAATAATAAAGAGCCTATAAACCCCCACCTTCCTGCTTTCCATTACACCCTCCTACTATTCATCTGAAAAAAAGCTTTCCTCATCCCCATTTAACAACAGTGTAATAATCAAAAATATAAAAAATCAACAAAAATGTAAGTACTATTTGAATACATTTAAAATGAAGGGGAAATAAAAAGCGAGCGAACTAAACCAGCACCAAGAGCTGCTGCCTGAACAGCACGCACAATAGTTGGTGTAAGCGCACAAAAAATAAAACCCTTTTCTTTTACCATTTTTTTTTCTTCAGAGCTTAAATCACCTTCAGGTCCAATAAGAAGTATTATATGTTTTGGCTGATTATCATGGAGCATACGCATCACCGAAAAAAAAGTCTCTCCTAAAGGATCAAAAAAAACTTTTGTTGCTCCTTTATCAACCACTTGAACTGCCTTATCAAGAGAAATAGGAGTCTTCAACATCGGAATTGCATAATTTTTTGACTGTTCTGCAGCAGCAATAAGGATTCGCTCTGCGCGATCTGCATCGCGATCAGACCATGATGTATGCGTTTTTTTAGTAATCACTGGTTGTATAGCGCTTACACCAAGTTCGGCAAGTGAATACAAAGCTCCTTCATAATCATCTCTTTTAAGTAAAGGAAGTAAAAAGGTAATCGATGGGGACAGAGCAACAGTTAATTGTTGTGACTTCATTATCATATGTATTTGTTTTTTGCCAATAAAAGCTACAACAGTACATACTACATGTACCGTCCGATCAAAAAGAATACAGCTATCATCAACACGCAATCGTAATACTGTCATCATACGATGCAATAATTTTTCATCAGAAATAATAAAAGCCTGTCTTGGCTTAATGTTCTGTATTAAAGAAGATAATGATTCAACAAATAAGGAAAATTCATGCTTTTCTTTGTTAACTGCCGCCGTGCGCTTCATATGCATTTCATCTATTATTGTGCAATATTCTTATTGCGTAATGGTGCGTCCAAGCCATTGGTTAATAACTACTTTTAATGCTGACAAATAGCGGCGAAGCGCCTCTCGTAAAGTGATAAGCTCTACCAATACACGCCCACCAACTTCCGTTAATAGTGCTACAGCTGCTGATATTTTTGGTGGTTTTGTGTTATCACAAACATGTTGCTCATATTCTTGGAGATTATCATCTTGTACATGTCCATATTCATCTTTTTGCTGCTCACTTTTGACCGTTGTACTATAAATCTGCACATTTTCTCGTTTAAGTCCTTCAAAACTCTGATTCGCTGATGCCATGCACGTACATGAAGCTATCATGAGCGCTACCAGTACTTTTTTCATAAAGATCCTTTTTATTAATAATAATCGATTATTATAACGATCTTATAATAAGATATCTCTCAAATTAAAAAAAGCTCTTTTTTTTAAAAAGAGCCCTTTTTTTTTTCAAAATTACTGCCACTACAAAAATGATTATAAATCCAACCTGCGTCTGGCACCACCAACATCTCCACGAGCAGCACGACGCTGAACCTTAAGTTCCGCCAGAGTTATTGCTCGTTGTAAGTTCATATTACCTTGTGCATCAAGACCTTGTTTTATACGTGCTCCACGCTCACGCATAGCATCAGTTACCTCATCTGCATTTTTAAGTTCTTCTAAGTACTGCTCGGCTTTTCTGACATAATCAACCTCGTATTTCCCCTGAGAGGTTAGCTTTTTTTCCATAGCAGAAAGATTACTTACCAAAATCATCATTGAAACACATAAAATTATCAGTATTCTCTTCATAAAAACCCCCTATAAAAATTTTTATTTTTTTCGCAACGTATCAATAATGTGTATTTGTATACATTACTTATATTCACCATACCATACCATAAAAGTTATTTGCAATATTATTTATTCTCATTGTCATGATAAAAGCAAAATTTGCAACAAAGGAGCTTGTATTGAGCAAAACCTATTTTTCTGATACTCTTGCAAAGAATAGTATGCTTTTAAAAACTTAATAAAATGGGGATTACAATGATCTCACGAATAATTGCAAAAATAGTCGGTACTAATAATGAACGACAATTAAAACGATTACAGCCCATTGTGGAGCATATTAACGTCCTCGAAGCATCTATCAGTCCACTCACCGATGAGCAACTTGCTCATAAAACCATTGAATTTAAAGAACGTCTATCGGCAGGAGAAAAGCTCGATGATATTCTGCCAGAAGCTTTTGCTGTTGTTCGTGAGGCATCCCACCGTACATTAGGGCAACGCCATTTTGATGTACAGCTTGTAGGGGGCATTGTTCTCCATCAAGGAAAAATTGCTGAAATGAAAACTGGTGAAGGTAAAACACTCACCGCAACACTGCCATTATATTTAAATTCTCTCGCAGGAAAAGGAGCACATCTTGTTACGGTCAATGATTATCTTGCTCGCCGTGACTCTGAATGGATGAAACCTATTTATGAATTTCTCGGCCTTGAAGTTGCATGCCTGCAAAACTCTATGACAGATGCTGAACGTCAAGTAGCATATGCTGCTGATATTTTATATGCTACCAATAATGAGCTTGGCTTTGATTATCTCCGTGATAACATGAAATTCCGCACATCTGACCTTGTTCAACGCGAACTTTCTTTTGCCATAGTTGATGAAGTGGATTCAATTTTAATCGATGAAGCACGTACACCACTCATCATTTCCGGTTCATCTGAAGAAGTAAGCTCATTGTACAGAGATGCCAATCGTGTTGTTTCTCATTTACAAAAAGACGTAGATTACGAGGTTGATGAAAAAGCCCGTACGGTATTATTAACTGAATCTGGCGTTGATAAAGTTGAAGCAGCATTCCGCATTGATAATCTTTTTCTTGTTGAACATATGCAACTACTCCATCACATCAATCAAGCATTGCGTGCTCATGTGCTTTTTAAGCGTGACGTTGAATATGTAGTGTCAAACAATCAAGTTCTTATTGTTGATGAATTTACCGGCCGTATTTTACCAGGCCGTCGTTATAGTGATGGGCTCCATCAAGCAATAGAAGCTAAAGAAAATGTTGAAATAGAACGTGAAAGCCAAACACTTGCGAGCATAACACTCCAGAATTTCTTTAGGTTATATAAAAAACTTGCCGGCATGACCGGTACTGCTGCAACGGAAAGTGAAGAATTTCATAACATTTATAAACTTGATGTTATTTCTATTCCAACCAATCGCATAATGATCAGACTAGATATGCCTGATCTTATTTTTTTAACAAAAAATGCAAAATATAAAGCAATTGTGGAAGATATTAAAGAGCGCCACGCAGCAGGCCAACCAATTCTTATTGGTACTATTGCGGTTGAAACATCCGAGCTTCTCAGCGCTATTTTAAAAGCACATGCCATTCCTCATGATGTTCTTAATGCTAAACAACATGAACGAGAGGCAGAAATTGTTGCCCATGCTGGCGAAAAAGGCCGCATTACCATTGCAACTAACATGGCCGGCCGTGGTACTGACATTAAATTAACACCAGAATCAGTAGAAGCGGGAGGTCTTTATATTCTTGGTACCGAGCGGCATGAAAGCAGGCGTATTGATAATCAGTTGCGTGGACGTTCTGGCCGTCAAGGTGACCCAGGAGAATCACGTTTTTATATATCACTTGAAGATGATTTAGTCCGCATCTTTGCGGGCGACTCATTAAAAAAGAAAATGCAGTTCTTTGGCATGCAAGAAGATGAAATTATTGAATCTCGCATGGTTTCAAAAACAATTGAACGCGCACAAGAACGCGTTGAAAAACATAACTTTGATAACCGTAAGCATTTACTTGAATATGATGACGTATTAAATCAACAACGTATTGTCATTTATAACCATCGCTCTGATGCCCTTGAGGGTGATCAACGCATTTATGAACTTATTCGTGATTTTATTATAACAACGATACAAGATCTTATCGCTCATAATGCGCCAACAAGAGATTTAAAACCTCAGCAAGTTGCAAAAATGTACGAGGCACTCGAATATATCACCAAACTTACTCCACAAGATTTTGCAAAATCAGGTATTAGCACGGCAAATACTGACAAATTTGAAACAGATGTTACTAACTTCTTGCTTGAACAATATGAGCTCTACCGCGGACAACAAAATGAAACGGTGATTAAAGCAGCTGAAAAATGGCTTGTGCTTGAGACTATTGATTCTGCATGGCGCCAACATATGCTCAATCTTGACCATCTTAAAGAAGGGATAGGATTACGTGGCTGGGGACAAAAAAATCCGCTTATTGAATATAAGCGTGAAGCATTTGATATGTTCCGTGAAATGATGTCCCATATCCGCTTTGATATTGTCCATCATATTTTTCATCTTAATCCTGCAAAATTCAATGCCAGAGAGTTTGAAGAACGTCGTGATGCAGAGCTTGACCAACTTAATCTACTTTCGAACAATAACGACCAAGCAAATTGAGTTCATATATTTTAATGGCATGATGCACAATTTTTCTTCTGTATTATAGGTAATTCTTGCACCATTGACGTCTGAGGACTTTCATCTTTTGTGATGGTAAACAACGCCGCCGCCTCTTGGCCGTTCTCTAAATCTGAAAATTTGACCTGTGGGTTACCATTTGTAGCACATTCATTTTGTTCGCATGTATACACTAATTTAAAATTTGGCGTACCTGACTGTTGCACATATACATCACAATTAGCATGCTCATCAGCACTACCAAAACGACGTCTACCATTTTTTTTAATCCAAAAAGCACGCTTATCATTCCTATTAAGAATCATGACCGTTCCACTGGAATCATTAATGAAAGTTATCATACACGCATGTAATCCAGAAAAAATGGTCCCTAAACAGATAAACAGCGCCACGCCTCGTCTATACCCCTTAATCATCATGTCTTTTCCTTTACTTCCAGTAAAAACACCCTATCTTTTTACCTTTATTGTATAATTTCAAATATCCAAATAGCAATAATTAAGTCTATTTTATCTAAAAACAGCGCACCAATTCATGTAAAATTACCTATTATCTATGACTTATTGAAAATATTGATACCAACAGTGTATTGTTAAAAAGATACAGGGAAAAGTAACTATGCCCTAAAACAAGGTTGCTATGAATACATTAATCAAAATCGCCATATTCTTATGTTACTGCATACTTCCTATGAATTCTTTTGGCATGCCAGCGCCAAAAGGATCTTTAGTCATTAGAAAAAAACCTTTGTTTTCTTATACTG
>Ga0111538_10002572_pt1 | contig 25459 bp, 21 predicted proteins | sample SoiMethybrSBSTD1_FD_79669 | JGI IMG/M metagenome (GOLD analysis project Ga0111538, IMG submission 79669) | Bulk soil microbial communities from a Populus tree surrounding site in Tennessee, USA - Soil MetaG P. TD hybrid SBSTD1 (version 2)... | ecosystem: Environmental > Terrestrial > Soil >...
AGACCATGGAACGGCCCTCGGAATTCATCTTGGTCAGGAAGAAAGGTTCCGCGATCGTGATTCCCGCCGGGAGTCCGGGAGCCGGCGATCCCTCGCGGCCGATCAATGACAAAGCTCCCTGCGGTCCAATCCAGATTCCATTGTCATTGGCGAAATTGATGCCCGAACCCGAGAGCGTTGCGCGCACGCCGACCAAACCATTGCCGACCAGCGGCGCGAAGAGATCGAAGTCTTCGGGAAAGCTTCGATAGGTGCCGGACGGCACGCCCGGTGCGGCGTTGCCGGCGCGCGCCGCAAGGCCGACCGATCCCGGAACGCCAGTCCATGAGCCGACGGCATTCGTCGCATTGATGGCCGGACCTTGCAGCCTCGACGAGAATCCCACGTGTCCTTGTTGGTCGATCGTGGGAACCATGGGAACGTATTCGAAGGGAAACGGTGCGTAGCTCGTCCCGAACTCTGTGCCGGGAGCTACGTCACCGACGACCATGACTTTTTCGAAAGCAAAGTTGCCGCTCGCGAAAGCGGGAAGCGGCACTGCCATCGCCAAGAGGGCGATGGCGTGAAGATGAAGCCTCTTCATCACGCACCTCCTGGTGGGGTGGAGCGATCCTACTCCTCGCCCGATGCCCGATTCAATGCTGGATCTCGATCCCGCACCCCCGGCCGCGCCGAACTCGCCGAGACGAAAGAAACTGCGGCCTTCAGCGCACGCGAATCAATTCACCCGTGATGCGGGGATCTTCGCGGAGCGCGAGAAAGTACACGCCGGGTGCCGCCTCTTTCCCGTGCGAATCGCGACCGTCCCATTGCGCTTCACCGCTCGTGCTCGCCACTTCGCGGACCAGACGGCCGGTGGCATCGAAGACCTGCACGCGGCCGTCTCCCGCAGGAAGAACGACACGTACGGGAGATCCGGCGAGCGAAGGATTCGGCGTGCACAGGAGAATTCCCTGCGCCGGCTGCGAAAGCGAATTCGGCGCTGCGGTGACTTGGCTCGTGACTCGCGTCGTATAGGTCTTCCACGTTCCGAATCCGGGGCGGCTGTCCATCCACGTCACATAGGCTTTCGAAGTCGGGCCGATCGCAATCACCGGCGTTTCGGCGACAGCGCCGCTCGTGTCGTCGTCGATGCGGCACGTTTCTTCGGCCCAACTTCGCCCGCCATCCCCTGAGGCTCGAAAATAAATGTCCCAACCGCCGTGATACGTATCGAGCGCCGCGAACACCCACGAACCATTCGTGGCAATCGACGGATACACGCCGGATCCGGCCTCATCGGCGAGCACGCTCGCAGACCACGTGGCTCCTTCATCCGTCGACACGTTGGTGCTCAGGTGATCGCTTCCGGCCGTGACCGAGTTGAACCAACCCGCTGTGCGCGTTCCATCGTTCAAGATCACGATGGAATGTCCGGTGACTTGTTGATAGTAGGCGCTGATGTCGTTCACTTGCACGCCGGTGGACCAGGAGACGCCGCCGTTCGTGGAACGATAGGCATACACGTTCGGGTAGCGCCCGCCAGGCTCGTCGCCGCGCCAATCGTTCGTCAAACAAATGAGCGATGCGGACGATGGGCTCGAGGTCGGATCCACGGCGAGATTCGGATCGCCGGCAACCGGATCGAAGCCGAGCTCGTCGGAGACTCGAACGGCCGGAGACGACCATGTCGCTCCGGAATTCGTGGTGGAGCTCATGTACACCTGATGAAAGACGCCTTCGCGCCAATCGGTCCATGCCACGAAGAAACGCGTGTCGCTCAACACAGCAATGCTCGCGTTCATGAAGTCGCTCGTTCCCGGCGGCGACCCGGTATCGTTGACTTTGATGTTCGCGCTCCATGGCGGAAGGCCGCCGGTGCGCCGCGAGATGTAGACGTTCATTCCGGAAGTGCCCTGGCGATCATCTTCCCAAATCACGATGGGAATTCCGGAAGGCGCGAACTCGAGATCGGGGAACCGGCTCAAGTTCCCGCCGACGCGTGTGTCGACGGTTTCCGGTGTGGACCACGTTGCGCCGTCATCGGTTGATTGCGCGTAGTAGATGTGGTAGCCGGCCGTGTGATCGTCCATCCACACAACGCCGATCTTCGATCCATCCGGGCTTACGTCGATGTCTTGCCAAATCGCTTGGCCGGCCAGCGGCGGATGGGCGCGCACGTTGGGAGTGAAATCCCAAAGACACGCGCGAACCTCCGGCTCGCCGGAATCGAGCTCCGAAAACCAAGGTGCGGTGGATTCCCCTTCGCCGGCGCCACGACAATCAATCCTCCACGTGCTGGTCGCGGGAGAAAAGATGGCTTGCGGGTTCGTGAGCGGGACCGGATTCGCGAGTGCTTCGTGAGTGAATGCGAAGACCAGGAAGGCGGCGAACAGAGTTTTCATGGCGGCGCTCCAATTCGAAGGAAGCTGCCGCGATCTTACCGAATCAGAGGATCGATTTCACGAGGGCAGGCGTCTGCATCCGAAGGCGGGCGAGTGGCGCCGTTCACTCCGCCGCCGGGACCGCAACCGCTTCGCGTGCGGCACGGCGAACTTCCTCGATGTCCACCTTGCCGACCCATTGCTGGGCAATCATGCCGTCGCGCCCGACGAGATACATGGCCGGAATCGCCGGCACATGGAACGCCTCCCAGGCAGGAGCTTCTTGGCCATCGATCGCGATCGGATAAGTGAACTTTTTCTTTTGAACCGTGTCGCGCACCTTCTTGTCGCCGGACTCGTCGATGGAGATTCCGATCGCGTGAAATCCGGAGCTCGACAGCTCGTCGTGAAGTTTTTGAATCTCGGGCATCGACTTGAGGCAGGGCTTGCACCATGTCGCCCAAAAATCGATGAGCACGACGTCACCCGCCATGGAGGACAGCGTTGTCTCGGTTCCGTCGAGGAGCTTGATGGACACAGCGGGCGCGGGACGCGGGCCGGTGACGGCGGCATAGGCGGCGGGATCCGCATCGAATGCATCGCGGCATGCTTCGGAGCAGAAGTAGTAGGTCTGGCCCTCGTACTCGCGCCACGCAAACACGTCTTCGGGACCATGCTCGCTGCCGCGTACCGCGCACACGCGACAAGCCGCTTTCGTGGGATGCGCCGGAGCGGATTCCGATGCTTCCTCTCCGAACGCGCCGCGAGCGAATCCGCACAAGAGAAGAACGCTACACGCGACGGCGTATGGGCGTGCCGGCAACGTTACTTGACTCCCACCATGCTCCGCAGGTCTTTGAGCGACACCTCACGTTCGTTTCCGGCGACCGGCCACGACTGCACGATGCGCTCCACGTCGAGCTTGTTCTCGTCGATCGCTTTCAAGAGCCCGGCGGCGCGCTTCGAAGGACGCACTTGTGCGTTCTGCGTGAACCATCCGATCTCGGCCTGAAACAGAAGCTTCTGTCGCGGGAAGTAGAAGATCATGAATTCGTCGGTGTGCTGCGAGAGCTTGCCGATGTCGATGGCGACGATCTCGTTGTCGGCATCGGAAAGCGTGAGCCGCTTGTCATGAATCGTTTGCAGCTTGAGCTTGGCACCGGACTGAGCCAGCCGGTCCGGGGCGATCTTGAACGGACGATCGACGATCTCTTTGATGAACGCCTCATTGCCCGGCGTCGTCACGATCGTTGCTCCCTCGGCGACGAAGGGACGCAAGCCGCCCACATAATGAGGATGGTAGTGGCTGTAGAGGAAGGTACGGATCGGTTGATTCGGCCATTGCTTCTTGATGACATCGACGAGCATCTCGCCATCCGGGCTGCCCACCGCCGATTCCATCACCACGAGACCGTCTTTCATTTCCGCGACGAGCGTGCGCGAATCGATGTCGCTGCGCTCGATCGACCAAATCTTGTCGGCGATCTTCTCGATTTTGGGAGGTCCGGGCGCACGCAGCGGATCCCCCTTGGAAACCATCGAGTCCGGCGGCGTCGCGAGCTTGGCTTTCAGAACCTTCGCATCGGGGATACTCGCCGTGTTGATCTTCGTCTGCAGCCAGATCCGATCGAACCGCTGCGTGTAATTCATCTTGATGACGCGCGGCGGCGATCCGGGAAGATCGGCGGAGGGCGCGCCGTAGAGAAGTGAATCGCTCGTGTCCCCCATCCGGGGATGCGAGAAGCTCGAAATTGCGGAAACCAGAACCCCGGCATCATCGATCGTGATCTTCCAGGGTCGCCCGCAAACCGAGCCACCTTTGTTTCCTTCCGCTGCGAGGAGATCCGGAATCCCGGCCAAGGCCTCAAATCTCGCTTCGTCCTTCTGATCCCCTTTGGGCTCGAGCCACCCGACCCGGCCATGTCCCTGCAAAAGGACGCGGTCTCCCAAGAGAAGCGTCGTTTCGGTTTGGCTCGTAGAATCCCCCTCCACCCACGTCGTCCATTCGAGGCGCAGCTTGTCTTTTCCGTCATAGAAGAACCGCTGGCGCGACATGCGCGTTTCCGTTTGGTGCGGCTTTGCCAAATGCGCTTCGACGACGACTCTGCCGTCGTAAACGAGCTCGACGGGCTGCTCGGCGACTGCTTCAGAACCAAGAAAAAGAGCCCCTGCGACGGCAAGTGGCAGGAATCGAGTGCGGGGGAAAATCGACATCATTCTTCGCAGCCCTCGGTTGGGAACGAATGGTTCGGGGATCTCACGATCTTCACGAATTGGCGTATGGCGGAAAGATGATAGGCGGTATGAACGACGATAGATATACCCGAGCCCAGGGGATCAGGATCCCGCCTCTCAGGCGACACCCTCCAAAGCATCGTTGGAGAATTGGGTCGTCTCTGTCCTTTCTTTCCAGCCCGGCCGCCTCTTCGGGGCGGCTCGACTTCACTGTAAGTCCTTGTGTGCCACTGACTAAGCAGGAACATCCCTCGTTTTTTTAGGAAACCTCTCCCTGGGAACGGGGTATGCAGAATACGGTGCGGAATACTTTGCCAGCACAAGGAGTATTCAGGTTGTGTTCGGCAAACCGAGGAGGGAGGAAACCTTGAACCTCTTCAAGAAGATCTCAACGGCGATCTCGAGAATCAAACCGGTGCTCGCGATCGCGGCATTCTCGTGCATCGTCCCCGTGAGCTCGCAGGCTTCGACGGCGTTTTCCGCCAACGTCTCCGGATCGAGCTTTGCGGTGAGCTTCGGCTACTTTCATGACAGCCTCGCTCCTTACGGAAGATGGATTGCATACGAGCCGTATGGTTGGTGCTGGACTCCCTATCAGGCGCATGCGGGTTGGCGCCCGTATGTCGACGGATACTGGGCTTACACCGACTACGGTTGGAGCTGGGTCTCTTCCGAGCCGTATGGTTGGGCAACCTACCATTATGGGCGTTGGGTCCCGGATCCTCGTTTCGGATGGGTCTGGGTGCCCGATACGGTGTGGGCACCGTCGTGGGTGGCCTGGCATGAAGGGCCGGGTTGGGTCGGCTGGGCTCCTTTGCCGCCGGCGGCCCACTGGAATGCTTCAATCGGCTTCTCGTTCGTTGACTACGATTACATTCCCTCGAGCTCGTGGTGCTTCGTTGAGGATCGCCACTTTGTTCACTCGGGGCTGAAGTCGCACATCGTGGCGTCGGCGAGAAACGACTGGCTTCTCCAGCATACGCACAACGCCACACGCTACCGCAATCATGACGGTTGGCCGGTGAACGACGGGCTCAACATGCGCGACATCGAGAGGAGAGGCGGCAAGGTGAAGCATCTGAACATTGTGGATGCGTCTTCACCGTTCAAGAGCGGCGATCGGATCCGTGGCAACGCGGTCGAATACTATCGGCCGAAAATCCAGGAGAAGAACGTGCGCGGCTTGAAGCCGGCGGATCGGTTCATTGCGAATCGAAGTGATGATGCGTTTCGCAAGAGCAAGGCCGTCGACCGCGGCGGCCCGAAGCAGGCCTTCAACGATGAGCGCGTGGCTCTCGAAAAGAATCGCGAGAACCGCCGCTACGAAAAGGCCGTCGAGCGAAACAATTCGCGCCAGTACGTGGAGCAGGTGGAGAAGCGGCAGGTCGAGAAGCGCCAGGTTGCGCAGAGGACGAATCCGCGCCAGGAAGTCGAGCGCGCGAACAAACGCCAAGCAACCGAGCGCGTGCAATCCGAGAAGCGCCGGGACACGCGCCAATATGCGGAAGCTGGACCGCAACGGCGCTCGGTGCGTGAAACGATCCAGCGGCGCTCGGACATCCGCAAGGCGGAGCGAGAAAGTGGAGGCTCCGCGGGTCCCAGAAAGTCTCAGCGAGTCGAGGAGCGCAGCCATCAAACGCACTCCAAGGCGAGCCGCGCGGACGATCGCACGCAGCGATCTCAGAAGGCCTCGAAGGGCTCTCGCGGCGGAGGAAAGCAGAAAGCCTAACGTTCTGCGAAGTTCGTGAATCGCACGGGCCCGGGGTCGAAAGATCCCGGGCCTCATTTTTTTTTCGCGAGAGGATGTGCGGTCCCGCCGGGCCTGAGTACATTGTCTCCGCAGCATGGCCACGCATCAGGGCGCGGTGGCGTGGAGCGGCGTTCGCCTATCGTGGATTTCGGTTCGCGAAGGCAAGCGAACGTCAGGTTTCTTGAATCATTGCTGATCGTCTGCTTCACCCCCGCGCCCGCTGAATCTCGAATGCTTTCCGCCGCCGGCCGCAGCCTTCACTTCGCGGCGATCCTTCTTTCCAGCTCCAGATGCAAAAGGCGTAGAAAATCCTGTGCGTTCGTCACGACTCCGAACGCCTGGTGCGTTCCGCGATCTTTGAGCTTCGAAACCAAGAATTCGGTCTGATCGACGCAGATGGTCGGGATCTCGCGCAGCGTGCCATCGGGAGCCGTGCAGTAGGTGGGCAGCATGTTTCCCACCGCGATGCTGTGCAGCGCCGTCGCGACGAGCACGGCCATCGTGGCGCGCGAAGTGTGCTCGCGCATGCGCGCTTGCGCCTCGAGATTGTCCGCGATCGTCTCCGGAAGGGGGCCGTCATCGCGAATCGATCCGGCCAGCACATAGGGCGTTCGCGTCACGGTCAGCGCATGCATGATTCCTCCGCGAATGCGCCCCGCCTCCACGAGCGCGCCCACCGAGCCTGCTTTGCGCACCTCGTTGATCGCTCGCATGTGAAAGGAGTGGCCGCCGGCCGCGCCCGTTCCGTCGGCCCGCATCCCCAATGTCGATCCGTAGAGCGCCGCTTCGACGTCGTGCACGCCCACCGCATTGCCGGTCAGGAGCGAATGCACGAAGCCGTGATGGATCATCCACTCCATCGCTTCCCGCGCCCGCGAATGCACGAGCGCGGGCCCGATCACCCACAGAATCGAGCCATTCGGGCCACGGTTCTCCATGAACAAGCGCAGGATGGCATCGTAATTCACCGGCTTTTCCCGGCTGACCTCGCTCGTCATGAAGCCGAACGCTTCTTCGGTGGTGAGATCGAGCTCCCCGGCGAAGCCGCGATCCCAAACGAAGACGCCTTCCGATCCATCTTCCGCCGAAGCGACCGCAACGAGATCTCCCCGGCGAATGAGGCGAAACTCGCGCACGTCGAGGCGATTCGTGGCCGGCGACCAGACCACGTGCGAATCCATGCGCGGCATTTCCGGAAGGCGCCATTGGCCATGGACCTTCACGTACGTGGGGAAGTTTGTCGTGGAGAGGAAGCCGTCCGGAAGTGTGAAGTCCGCCGGCGCGGGTTCGAACTTGCAATCCGGCGCATGCTCGAGACCGAGCGTGGCGAAATTAGGTGGGCGGTAGGACAAGAGGAATTGCTCGCGAGAGAGAAAGCACTATGGGACGAACGTGATCTTTTGCGCGGCGCGATGGCCGTCGGCCCAGCGCAGCTCGAGGAACATCACGCCCGGATGATCCGAGTTTGCTGGCAACGAAATGCGGTCGTCTCGCTGCGAAAGGGGCGTGCGCTGCAAGAGCCGGCCGCGCGCATCGTAGAGGCGGGCTTCCACCGGTGCTGCGCCGCGATGCGCATCGAGCAGGCGGAAGAAGAGGCTCGGATTCCCGCTGAGCCGCACCGGATTGGGCCACACCAGAAATGAATTCGCCGCGACAAGCGACTCGTTCACTGCAACCGGAGAGTTGTCTTCGTCAAATCCCAAAATGGAATTCGATCCGCCGGCCACGAGAAAACCATTCGGGGTGGTGGCGACGTCGGCAAAGAATCCGCCAAGGGGAATCGGGAGTGAGACCCACGTCGCGCCGCCGTCGGTCGTTGTGCGCATCGCTCCCTGGAATTCATCGGCCACGCCACGCAGCGCATCGAAGAAGTCGATCGAATCGTCTCCCGAGGCGGACACAGTTTGCCAACTTGCGCCGCCGTTCGTGGTGCGCTGGATCAGCCCGCCGACCACGATTCCGTTGGTTGCGTTGAACCAATGCATATCTTGAATGGTCCCAATGGTGAGCCCGTTTTTGCCGACGGGAGTCCATGATCCACCGCCATCGGTCGTGCGATGAAGCAACGCACCGCCGATGAACTCGCCGCCGCAAACGAAACCGTTCTGCGAATCCAAGAAGAAGAGATTGAAGATGCGCTCGCTCGCCGAAAGCCCGTTGTTGCGCAGATGCCAGTTGGTGCCGGAATCGGTGGAGCGATAGACGAAATTGATGTTCTGGCCGCCGTACGTGCCGCAGAAGCACGTGCCGTCGGGGAATGCAACGAGCCCTTGCGGGTAGCCGACGTAACTTCCCGAGAGCGGGTGCGTCGTCCAGGTGGCGCCGCCGTTCGTCGTGCGGCGAACATCGCTGTGCCCGGTCGCGCCGATGCCTCCGGCCAAGATGAAGGAGGGGTCGCGAATGAAGATCGCGTCCGTGTCGCCCAAGCCCGGCGTGGACGCCGGCTCGAACCAGGTGCGCCCGGCATCGGTCGTTTGGATCCAAATCGAGCCATAGCCGCCGGCAAATCCCAAACCGGAAGGATCGACATCGAGGACTTCCAGATTCACGCGTTCATCCGGTCCGGCGATCTCGGTGAAGTTCGTCCAGGTCGCCCCGTTGTCTGTCGAGCGCAAAAGATCGCCGTCCGTCGTTACGCCGACGATCGCACCGGTCGGAAGGCGATGCAAATCAGTGACACCACGCGTGCCGATGTGCTCGAAGACAGGCACCCACTGCCCGCCGTCATTGGTGGTTTTCCAAATGTCCGCGCCTTCCGCTTCGGTGGCCACGAGACGCGTGTTCGTATCGAAAATGACCGCTTCTTCCTGATAGATCGGAAACTGCCCGAATGGAAAAGGCAGCTTGAACCAATTCGCACCGCCGTTCGTCGTTCGAAACGTATCGAAGTCGGTGAAGATCCAACCGTTCTGTGCATCCAGAAATTGAATGTCGCCCGGGAAAGTCGCCGAATTGTCGGTCACGTTCGGAATGGCCGCCCAGGATTGGCCTCCGTTCGTCGTGCGGCGAATGAGAAACGGCCCGATCACGTAACCGGTCTGCGCATCCTTCCACCATTGATCGACGAGATTCCCGCCGGGCGATGCGAGCAGAGCCCAGCTCGAACCGCCATTCGTGGACTTCACGATGTTTCCGTTGTCGCCGACTGCGAAGATCGTGTTGGCATCGAGACGGTAGAGATTGCGTAGATGCGCGCCGGACGGATTCGCGACCGAATTCCAGGTTACACCGCCGTCTTCGCTGCGATGAAGACCGGGAGCTTGGCCGGCGGCAAGCAGGATTCCGGGAGCCATCACGAGGACGTCGTCGAAGTGCGTTCCCTGTGCGCTCAGCTCCGATCGCCGTTCCCAGGTGATGCCGCCGTCCTGCGTTCGAAACGTTGTTCCGAATTCCCCCACCGCATAACCGACGGTCGCGCTTTCGAAGTCAACGCCTCCGAGCTCGTTTCCTGCCGGGCGCGGATTTCCCCAAAAGAAGCTCGGCTCCGAGCGCGCCGCGCCTGCGCCGAAGAAAAGGGCCGCAGCCAAGAGAGAAACGAGGGGTTTCGTGAGCACGATGAGCAGGATTTTGCGTTCGGCGAGATGCGGAAGTCAACCGGGCCCTCCTTTGCGCCGAAACTCTGGTTCAAAGCGGTGTTGAAATCCTTGCGGGAGGTTCACGAATGAAGTCGCTCTTCAATCTCGCCCACTTTGCGGCGCTGACCGCCATGTTCGCAGTCTGCGGTTGTTCGGCCACCTATTATCAAACTCCGGCTCCGGTCGATGTACCGAGCGACGAACCCGTCGCGGTTAGCTCCGGATCGGTCGACGTCGATTATTTCTACGATGACCTTGCGCCTTACGGTCGCTGGTTGAATTACCCTCCCTACGGTTGGGTGTGGACTCCCTACGCGTCGCCGATGGGATGGCGTCCCTACAGCGACGGATATTGGGCGTACACCGATTACGGATGGAGCTGGGTTTCCTACGAGCCTTACGGTTGGGCGACGTATCACTACGGCCGCTGGGCGTTCGACGGGAACTACGGATGGATTTGGGTTCCGGACACCGTTTGGGCGCCGGCGTGGGTGGCGTGGCAATCGGGGGATGGATGGGTGGGTTGGGCGCCGCTTCCTCCCGCCGCGCACTGGCGGCCGGCTTCGGGGATCTATTTCGTCGACACGCATCCGATTCCGCCGAGCCATTGGTGTTTCGTGGAAGGCCACCACCTTTCACAGACCAAGCTGAAGTCGTCGATCGTTTCCGTCGCCAAGAATCAGTGGCTGCTCAAACGCACGAGCGACAAGACGCGCTACGTGTCGCGCAACGGCACGCCGGTGAACGAAGGAATCGACGTCGTGCGCTGGGAGAAGCAGAACGGACGCAAGGCGACGCGGCTCAAGGTCGTCGACACCGCGGCGCCGCCGCGCGGCCACACGCCGAAATCAGCATCCGTGGAGTATTTCCGTCCCAAGGTTCGCGACGAGAATGGCAACGGCCCATCGCGCGAAATTCGCGAGCCCGAGCTGGCGCTTTCCGATTCAGAATTGCGCAAGCAGAGCGAGATCGAACGCCGCGAAATGGAAGATGCGCTGGCCAAAGAACGCGCCGAGCTCGAACGGCAACATCAAAAGGAGCTTCAGGGCGCGAAGAAGAAGGCGGCCGCGGACGAGATCAAGAAACGCCAGGCCGCCGAGAATCAAGCGCTCGAGCAGCATGAGACTGAACAGCGCGAAGTCTTGAAGGAACGCCAAGAGAAGAAGATCGTGAAGGTCGAGCATTCCCAGCAGGCAGAGAAAAAGCAGCAGGGGCAATCGAAAGGGCAGGCCAAGCAGCATTCGCAAACCAAGGAGCGCGCTGGCTCGGAGAACAACTCCACATCGGAGAGCCAATCCCCGCCCAAAGGAAAAGGACGGTAGGAGCGCCGGCGGAGATTTGCGGGACCGCGCGATTGCTCGTGCGGCCCCGCACTCGTCTGGGGCAGACGCGACTCTACTTCGCGCGGACCAGCTTCAATGCGTTGCTCTGGATTCCTGCCGCGGTCGTGAGCTTGGCAAAGTAAACGCCCGGTGCGACAGCGCCGGAGCTCGCGTGCCGTCCATCCCACGTCAGGAACGATCGCCCGGAAATCGCACTCCAGCGATGAGCCCACACCACGCGTCCCAAGACGTCGATGACTTCGAGCGTCGTCATTCCTTCGCTCGCGCCGAGATTCATCTCGATCGTTTGAAGTCCCACAGCCGGATTGGGATACGCCGCGACGAGCGCTCCCTGCATCGCCTGGCTCGTTGAATTCACGCCCACCATATCGAGCGGGCGAATTTGGATCCCGTTCAGTCCCGACTGAATGTTTCCGCCCGGGATTCCCGAATGCAATCCGATCTCGTTGGACGTGATCGTGACGACGAAGCTTTGATAGCTCACTCCTTGGACATGCGTTCCCGTCCACGTGCCGCCAACAGGTGTTGAGCCGGGCGTGCCGTTGTCGACGCGTACGGGCGAGAGCAAGCTCGCATTGTTCGGTGTCAGTGCGTACAGAATGACGAGGTACTCACCATTCGCGAGATTGTCGATCCAATAGCAAGCATCGAGAGGGTTGCAGAAGCTCAAGACCATGGAGTCGAGAAGCGCTTCGTCGTCTCCCGACGTCGCGGGATCGTTCGACTGCAGAACCGAGGTCGCGCCGACCTGACGAAGATCCGCCGCAATCGGATTGCCGTTCAAGCCCACGAGAGGCACGCGTTGTCCGATCGCCGTCAATCCGATGTCGTTCCAAACTCCCGGCAACCCGGCCGCGGCATAGCTTGCTGATGGCGCAGATCCCGGTGGGCCGAGCGCAATGTTGATGGCGTTTTGGGCGTGAGATGCAGGCGCAAAGGCGAAGAGCGCCGCGCTGACCCAGAGCGCGGCGAAGCCATTGCGGCGAGCTGCAGGACGCTTCGCGAATCGTTTTCGTGCGCGATTCTTCGGGGACCAAAGCGGCATCATGATCTTCCTCCGGCTCCGTCCAACTTGTCTCGAGGCGGGTATGCTCAGCCTAAAGGAAATCCGCCCCCATCTCCAAGGCGCCCTTGACTCCGCGCTCCAGATGTCGATATCTTCTCTTGGCGTTTCGATTTCGAACGCCAACCTTTAATTCGGTCCCGTGAGACCGGGAAGGGTTCGGAAGGGCGCGGCGCCCATCCATCACATCGCCCGCGCACCTTAGATCCCCGCCCGGCCGCACCCATGGTCGAGGCGGTTTTTTTCTGCCCTCCCTGACCGCCGGCCTCCCGGGACCTCCGTCCGAAGGGAGCTTTCCGTGCCCGAGCCTCCGATCAAGACCGAGGCCCACTCCGGGGCCGAACCGGTCAAAGCCCTGCGCCCGATGCTCGAGAAGGCGCGCATCATGAACGAGGAGGAGATCCGCCGTGCGCTGACCCGCGTCGCGCACGAGATCATCGAGCGCAACGCCGGTCCCGAAGCCTTGGTCATCGCGGGGATTCGCACCCGCGGCGCGTTCATGGCCGAGCGCATCGTGCAGCGCATCGAAGAAATCGAAGGCGTGGTGGTGCCGCTCGGAATTCTGGACATCACGCTCTATCGCGACGATTTGCAAACGATCTCCAAGTCGCCGCTCGTGCGCGCCACCGAGATCCCCACCTCGATCGTCGACAAGAACGTGATTCTGGTGGACGACGTCTTGTTTACGGGACGCACCGTCCGCGCAGCCATGGACGAGATCATCGACTTCGGCCGCCCGCGCACGATTCAGCTCGCTGTCCTCGTGGATCGCGGCCACCGTGAATTCCCGATTCGTGCCGACTACGTCGGCAAGAACGTCCCCACTTCGAAGCGCGAAGTGATCAAAGTGCAGCTCGTCGAATCGGACGGCGTCGATGCCGTCCTTTTGTGCGAGCTGGGAGAAGGAGGAGACGAATGAGCTCGCGTCCCGCCGCCGTGCGCCCCGCGCCGCAGCCCATGTTCGCGCTTCGCAAGTCCCTCTTGGGGATTCGCGAGCTGGAGCCGGAAGAGATTCTCGAAATCTTGGACGCGGCCGAGTCCTTCAAAGAAGTGCAGTCGCGCATGATCAAGAAGGTGCCCGCGCTGCGCGGACAAACGGTGGCGAATCTCTTCTTCGAGAACTCCACTCGCACGCGCTCTTCTTTCGAGCTCGCCGAAAAGCGGCTGTCCGCCGACGTCTTGAACTTCTCCGTCTCGACGTCGTCGGTCGCCAAGGGCGAGACGCTGCGCGATACGGCGCAAAACATCGAGGCGATGAACGTCGACATGATCGTGATGCGTCACGCCTCTTCCGGCGCCTGCCACTTTCTCGACCGGCACGTGAAGGGGCGCGTGATCAACGCCGGCGATGGAAGCCACGAGCATCCCACGCAGGCGCTCCTGGATGCCTCCACGCTGCGCGAAAAGCTCGGGCGCCTCGAAGGGCTGCGCATCGTGATCTTGGGAGACATCACCCACAGCCGCGTCGCGCGCTCGAACATCTTCCTTTTGACCAAGGTGGGCGCGAAAGTCACGGTGTGCGGTCCGCCGACCATGCTTCCGCCGGAGGTCGAAAAGCTCGGCGTGCGCACGTCTACCGACGTTCGCGCCGCGCTCAAGAACGCCGACGCGGTGAACGTGCTGCGCATTCAATTCGAGCGCCAAGAGGAGCCGCTCATTCCTTCGATTCGCGAATACGCCAAGTATTTCGGGATCACGCAGGACAAGCTTCAAGACTTGTCCCCGGGAATGATGATCCTGCATCCCGGGCCCATGAATCGCGGCACGGAGATCGAGCACTCCGTCGCCGAAGCGCACTCGGAAACGATCTTGCGCCAGGTGTCGAATGGAGTCGCGGTACGCATGGCCGTTCTCTATCTCCTGTCCGGAGGGGAGGTGCAGAATTGAAGATCCTTCTGCGCGGCGGGCGCGTCATCGACCCCGCCTCGAAACGCGATGAGACGACGGACGTCCTGATCGACGGCGGGAAGATTGTCGCGATCGACCGCAAGATCCGCGAAGGCGCGGCGGAAGACGCGACCACTTTGAATGCCGAAGGACTGGTCGTCGCACCCGGGCTCGTCGACATGCATGTGCACTTTCGCGAGCCGGGTCAGGAATACAAAGAAGACATCGCCTCCGGATCGCGCGCGGCCGCGGCCGGCGGCGTGACCAGTGTTGCCTGCATGCCGAACACCGATCCTCCGCTCGACAACGACGCGCTCATCGCGCAGATCGTGAAGCGTGGGATCGAAGTGGGGCTGTGCCGCGTCCATCCGATCGCCGCGATCACGCGCGGAATCGAAGGGCGCGACATCACCGAAATGATGCTCATGCGCCAAGCGGGTGCGGTCGGCTTCTCCGACGACGGCCGCCCGGTCGTCGATGCCCGGGTGATGCGCCGCGCTCTCGAATACGCTCGCTTGACCGATGTTCCGGTGATCTCGCACTGCGAAGAAACTTCTCTTTCGCAAGGCGGGCACATGCACGAAGGCGCCGTGTCCACCCGGCTGGGCATCAAGGGAATCCCCGCGGCGAGCGAAGACATCGGCGTCGCCCGCGACGTGCGCCTCGCCGAGATCACCGGCGGCCGCCTGCACGTGTGCCACGTCTCTACCGCGCGCTCGATCGAGGTCATTCGCGAGGCGAAGGCGCGCGGAGTGCGCGTCACCGCGGAAGCCACGCCGCACCACTTCACGCTGACCGATGAAGCTTGCGAAGGATTCGACGCGAATACGAAGATGAATCCGCCGCTGCGCTCCGAAGAGGATCGCGCTGCCGTCATTCAAGGTTTGATCGACGGGACGCTCGATGCGATCGCCACCGACCACGCTCCCCATGCCGAGCGCGAGAAGTTGGTCGAATTCGATCGCGCTCCGTTCGGGATCATCGGCCTGGAGACGTCGCTGGCACTGGCCATCACCTCGCTCGTGGTGCCGGGCCATCTGGATCTTCCGGCCCTCGTGCGCCTCATGTCCACGGCCCCGGCGACCATCTTGGGGCTCGAAGCCGGCACCCTCAAGAAGGGAGCCCCGGCGGACATTGTGGTGTTCGACCCGAATACGAGCTGGACCTTCGAGCGCGAGGACATCCGCTCGAAGTCCCAGAACACCCCGTTCTTGGGGTATTCCTTGACCGGGCGGGTCCTGCTCACGATCCGCGAAGGCAAGATCGTGCACGAGCGCAAGGAAGGTCGATCCCGGATTGGAACGGGGCGGCGCTCGAAAGTCGAAGAGGGAGAGCCACTCGGAAGTGCGCGCAGTTAGAACGGTCGATGGACTCACACTCGCCCGGTGCCGGGCGACCCTCGCGTTCTCGTGCTGCGCTCTCTTGCTCGGTTCCGGCTGCGCCTACTTCAACGTTCTCTACAACGCGCACGCCAAGTTCGACGAAGCCCAGGCTCAAAAGATCCAAGCGGAGCTTCTCGATCCCGAGCGCACGAAGATCAGTCCGCAGGAAGATCGCTTGTATCAGGAAGCTTTCGAGAAGGCGGCCAAGGTCGTGAAGTTCTACCCGCAAAGCAGGTGGGTGGACGATGCGCTGCTCCTCATGGGCCAGGTCTCGCTCGAGAAGGGGGACTACACCACGGCCATCCGCAAATTCGATGAGATCCTCACGATCTTCCCGGATTCGGATCTGACTGGGTCCGCGCTGCTCGACAAGGCCCGTGCTCAGATCGAAACGAAGGAATACGCCTCCGCCGAAGAGGCCATCACGCACGCGGAGCAGTTGGGCAAGAAGGAAATCAAGGACGACATCGAGTATTTCTCCGGCGTCATTCACGAGCGACAAGGGCAGTTGGACGATGCGAAGAAGGCCTACTCGAAAGTCCTCGACGATTACTCCAACAGCGAGTGGCTCGCCGAAGCCGGGCTCGCGCTGGGAGAAATCCAGATCAACGAGAAGAACTTGGAAGGCGCCGTCGCGAGCTACGAGCGCGTTCGCACGAAGGCGCACACTCCCGAGGAACGCTTCAACGGGGGACTGGAAAAGGGCAAGGCGCTTCTCGAAAACGGGCACTATGATCGGGCGGAGAAAACGTTCCGTGATCTCTCGAAGCGCACGGTCAATGAAAAGCAGCGCGGCCAGGCGCTCAACATGCTGGGACAAGCGCAGCAGAAGAGCGGGAACGCGGAGGCCGCGTTCGCGACGTATCGCGAGATCTTGGGAAAGATGCCGAGAACGGAAGCGGCCGCCGATGCACAATTGGCGATCGCGAAGACGTTCGACGACGGCGGCGATTACATTCGCGCGAAAGAGGAATACGAGAAGGTGAACGAGCAAGGCACGGGCTTCGAAGCGTGGCGAACGGCGTCGGCGCGCATCACCGAGATTCAGCGCGTCTTGGATCTTCGCGAAGGCATCGAGAAGGATGCCGAGAACAAGGACGAAGCGCTGCACAAGCGCTTCCTCCTGGCGGAGCACCTCTTGGAGAAGATCGGGGACGTTCCCGGCGCATTGGCGCAGTATTCGGCCGTCGCCGAACAAGCCTCGGGAACCGAGCTGGGCGCACGCTCACTTTTCGCCACCGCCTGGGTCTATGAGAATCGCATGTCGCGCCCGGACACCGCGGAAGTGCTCTTCTACAAGCTGGCCAGCAACTATCGCGGAACCGACGCCGACGCCGCAGCGCGCCGCAAGTTGGGCCTTCCAGTGTGGAAGTTCGCCAAGATCGACATTCCACAGCCGACGTTCACCGTTGCGAATCAGGCGGCGGATACCGGCGGTGATGTGGTCGTCAAACGCGTGGAGCCGAGAGCGGCGAAACTTCCCGAAGGAAAGACCGAAGCGATCGTGTGGGTTCGCGTGACCCTCGGCGAAGCCGGAGAAGTCACCGCGGCCAAGGTTTCCAAATCGGGAGGGGAAGATGTGGACGCGGCCGCGCTCGAGGCTGCCAAGGCGACGACATTCCGTCCCGTCTCGGAAGGCGGCCCCGCAGTCAGCGTCCTCGAATATCACTTCCCGCCGGGCGCCAAGCCGCAGGAGAACGCAGACCAAGATGCCGCCAAAGCAGCGGCCGAAAGTCAGTTGCGAAACGAAGCTTCTTCCCGGAAGCAATCGCCAGTTCCGGGAGCATCACCCGCCGATTCGACGCGCGCTTCGACTCCCGGGCGAGGCGAAGCGGATTCCGCGAGCAGCTCGATTCCCGCGGTGGCGGATTCCACGCTCGCTCCGCCGCCCGCGGTGGCGGATTCCTCGCTGTCTTCGCCCACCGTCATCGATTCCACGAAGATATCCCCCCCACCGGACTATCCCGAAGGCGAACCTCCGCCAGAAGTGGACCCCAACTTTGATCCATCCTCAGGTGACTGAAGCGTCCGCGCCGCGCGCGCACGCTCGCATCGAAATCGGCCGCGTGACAGCGAGCATCGACGCAGCACCGGGTGTGGGGCTGCTGGCGTTCTCGTCCCCGGAGATCGCGCAGTCGTATCTTCCCGGATCGTTCGTGCACCTGAAGACCGGCGATTGCTCGACGATCCTTCGCCGCCCGTTCAGCATCGCTCGCGTGCGCGGCGAGGACATCGTGCTTCTCTATCGCATCATCGGCGGCGGAACGGAATGGATGCGCGCGCTTCGCCCAGGCGACGAAGTCAACGCGATGGGACCGCTCGGATGCGGGTTCTCGCTGCGCATGCACGCCGGCCGAACGCTCTTCGTCGGTGGAGGATTGGGAATCGCGCCGCTTCTGGGATTGGCGGAAGCACTGCTTCGCGAAGGTTATCGCGCGCCGTCGGAAGCACTTTTGGGTGTGCGCAGCGCGAATGACGTGTTCGGCCCCACACTGACCGAGGGAGTCGAGCATCTCGAGTGGCATCTCGCCACCGATGACGGGAGCAGCGGATTCGCGGGAAACGTGGTTGGGCTTCTCGAGCGCCGCTTGAAGGAGCTCGCCACCGAAGGCGTGCGTCCACGAGATCTTGCCGTCTACGCGGCGGGCCCCGAGCCGATGCTCGAATCGACTGCGCGCGTGTGCGTGCCGCGGGGAATCGATCTGCAAGTTTCGATGGAGGCGCACATGGGATGCGCGGTCGGGGCATGCCGCGCCTGTGGCATCGTCACTTATCGCGACGAATCACGATTGAACGGACGCGTGTGCAAAGAGGGACCGGTGTTCGACGCCGCCGAGATTCTCTGGGAGGGTGTGGGACGATGAGCGCGATTCATCCGCAGGCGATCGATCGCCCGAACGCTCCGACGAGTGTCTCTCTCGAAGTGACGCTCGGTCCGCTGACGCTGCGCAATCCAGTGCTCGCCGCCAGCGGAACCTACGGATACGGCCGCGAATACGAAGGCTTCATCGACAACGCGACGATCGGCGGCTTCGTCACCAAGAGCGTGACCCCGCACGCGCGGCGCGGCAATCGCCATCCGCGGGTCGCGGAAACTCCCTCGGGAATGTTGAACTCGATCGGCCTGGAGAATTCCGGGATCGATCACTTCCTCGATCATGACTGGCCCGTCGTACGCCAAGAGCCGTGTCTCGTGATTCTTTCGATCGCCGCCACGAGCGCGGATGAATACTTCGAGATGTGTGCGAAGGCGGAACGCGCCGGAGGAGTGCAGGCGATCGAGATCAATCTCTCCTGTCCCAACGTGAAGGAAGGCGGACGCACATTCGGCGCCGATCCGCGCGCCGTCGAAGCGATCTTGCGCGGCTGCCGCCGCGAGACGAGCGCCTACTTGATCGCGAAGCTCACGCCCAATGCCGATCCGGTCGCGATCGCCGCCGGTGCGGAGGCCGGCGGCGCGCATGCGATCTCGCTGATCAACACGCTTCTCGGCATGGGCATCGACGTGGAACGCCGCCGTCCGCTTCTCGCCATGGGGATGGGAGGTTTGTCGGGTCCCGCGGTGAAACCGGTCGCGCTGGCGATGACCTATCGCGTGTGCCGGGCCACGAAGCTTCCCGTCATCGGCATGGGCGGAATCTCCCACTGGAAGGATGCGATCGAGTTCATGCTGGCCGGCGCCACCGCGATCCAAGTGGGAACCGCATTGTTCGGGAATCCCCGCGTGATGCAAGAGATCATCGCGGGAATGGAGGAGTACTGTCGGCGGCATGGCATCGCTGCGATTCGCAATCTCATCGGCACGCTGCAAGGCGGAGACGTTGTGATGGAAGGCGCTAAAGGAGGAGCAAGCGGATGAATCCGGTTCCCGCCCCGGCGCGCACGCGCCTTTCCCCGAAGCAGCGCGTGGCCGTCGCGTTCGACGTCGAAACATTCGACGCGGCAATGCGCCTGCGCGAGAAGCTCGGCGATTCGATCGGCTTGGCCAAAGTCGGCAGCGCGCTCTTCGTGCGCGAAGGAATGCGACTCATTCGTGCGCTGCAAGAATCCGGCGTGAGCATCTTTCTCGATCTCAAGTTTCATGACATTCCGAGCGTCGTGGGAATGGCGGTGGAGAAAGCCGCGGCCGAATCGATTGATTACCTGACCGTGCATGCCGCCGGAGGGCGAGCGATGATCGGAGCCGCTGCGAAAGCTGCCGCGAAAACGCAACCGGAACCGGAACGGCGCACGAAGATTCTCGCCGTCACCGTGTTGACGAGTCTCTCGCTCGAAGATTGGAAGGCGGCTGCGTCGCCGGCGGAGCCCTCGATCGAAGATGCGGTGCGGCGCCTCGCGCGATTGGCGATGAACGCGGGCGCCGACGGTATCGTCGGCTCGGCTCGCGAAACCTCGGTCTTGCGAGAAGCGGCCGGCCCATCCGCGATTCTCGTCACACCGGGAATCACGACCGGTGCGGCAGCCCAATCTGATCAAGCACGCACACTTTCGCTCAAAGATGCCGTGCGCAGCGGAAGCGACATTCTGGTCGTGGGACGCGGAGTCTGGGCGGCATCCGATCCACGCGCAGCTTTGAGCGAGATTCTCGAGGAGCTCGGGTCGGCCACGACCGCCTACTGATTCTCGTCATTCGACAGGCCCGTTCGTCCGATCGCTTTACAGAAGACGACTACCGGAAGAAGGATTCTCGGAGTATTCTGCGAGACCCTTCATCGGGAACGGGTTCCAACCCCCCTCGAGGAGATGTGCCATGCGAGAGGAAGCGCTGCTGCGTGCGTTCGAGGAAACCGGCGCGCTGCGCCGCGGCCATTTCGAGCTCTCCTCGGGCCTGCACTCCGATGTTTACTTTCAAGCCGCAATTCTCCTGCAACATCCCGATCGCGCCGAAGTGGTCGGCCGTGCTCTGGCCAGGCTGTTGAAGCCTCTGGAGCCGGACGTCGTGGTTGGCCCCGCGCTGGGTGGAATCATCGTCGGCTGGGAAGTCGCGCGCGCCCTCGGCGTGCGCGGACTCTTCACCGAGCGCAAAGACGGGCAAATGTTGCTGCGGCGCAGTTTCGAAATGAAACCGGGCGAGCGCGCCGTCGTGATCGAGGATGTGTTGACGACCGGAAAGTCGATACGCGAAACGGCAGAAACATTGCGCGCCGCCGGCGCGGAGGTCGTGGGGATTGGAGCGATCGTGGATCGCAGCGGGGGCGCCATCGAATTCGGCATTCCACTTCATGTGCTCTTGAGCTTGCCGGTCGGCTCGTGGGAGCCGTCCAAATGTCCGGAGTGCGCGCATGGAACGCCGGTCGAAAAGCCCGGCAGCAGAGCGCAGGCCGCAGTCGGTTAGCGCGCGAAAACCTTCGCATCCAAGGAAAGCGGCCCCCCTCCGCGTAGCGCAATCAAGATCAACAGAAACAACACGAGCGCCGAGAACTCGAAGTTCTGCCGCGGTTCTACGGTGATCATCCTGGGCATGTTCACGTAGAACACGGCGCCGATCAGAATCGGAATCTGCGCCAGCGCCGCGATCCGCGTGAGAAATCCGATCGCCATGAGAAGGCCGCCCACGAGATGGGCAATGATGACGTAGTGCGCGGCGGCCGCGGGAAGAAACCAGAGATTCTCGGATTCGTCGATGAGATGGGTGAGATAGTCGGGGTTGCCGACGAAATAGATCCCTTTGATGAAAAGACCAATGCCGAGATAGATGCGCACCAGATCGAAGAAAAATCCGCGATGATGATCCGCCCAATCATCCAAGCGCTCTTGGATTCCCATGGTCAACCCCCTTGTGGAATGTTGACGGCCCGAGTGCGGCGCGATCGATCTTTGCGTTTTCCTTTCAGCGATTCTTCGGCTCCGACGTGGTGGTTCGCCGCAAGCCGCAGCCTCGGTATTCGACGCCATCCAAGCGGACGATGACCGAGTTCTGATTCGGCTGTCCGCTGGTCACGTCGCTGCAGATTCGTCCTTCCCAAATCACTTCGATGCTGCGCCCCTCGTTCGAATGTCCGTGAAACGTGAAGCCACCGATGCCCGGCCCCGGCTCGGGCTCGGTGACGCGAGCCATCACTCGGTCTTGTCCGAAGTTGATCACGAACATGATCCAATCCTGATCGATCTCCAAGATCCAATCGTTCTCTTGGCCGATCGCGCGGAATTCCACTTCTCTTTGGCGGGGAAGATCGGGAGGTCCGTACGGAGAGCCCGGCGGTGGAACAACGCCTGGAGGAGGAACCACGACGCGTGCAGGAGGAGCACCACTGGGCGGGACGTTCGCCAAAGTCGTGTCGCTCGGCGCCCCAGGAGCGCTGCCCACATTCGCAGGGTGGTGCGGCGTCTCGGTGCTATGGCAAGCGCCCGTCATGAGCAGCGCCATCACCCCGAGCGACACAAACTGCGCACGCCGCCGCACGGCGCGTCGGCTAGAGAGGCTTCTTGCGCATTGCATGATCGAGAGACCACGGTCCCGGTCCGGCAGCGGACAGATAAAGGAAAACAATGAAATACATGAGCGCCAATTCGCCGTGATTCAACATGGGGATCGGACCATGCGGCGCATGCGCCATGAAATAAGCCACGAGCATTTCGATAGCGAGCAGAAGAGCGACCGGCCGGGTGAAGAGACCGAGCGCCAGAAGCACCCCCCCGAAGAATTCCAAAACGCCGGCGATGAACATCTGATCGGGAAACTTCGCCGTTCCCCCATCCGGCCCCATGCCCCCGAACATTCCGAAGAGTTTCTGGGCTCCGTGCGGCATGAAGAGAAGCCCGGCGACAATGCGAAGCAGAGCGTGAAACGGTCCGGCGAATCGAGAAAGAGAATTCACTGAAATTCCTCCGGATGGAGCTCCGATCCGAAAACCGAGATCATCGCCCAGGAAGGGTCTGGGGCGAACCTAGGACCGCTCCGATTGTACCTCGTTCCACCGCCGGCAGTGGACCACGTGGTCATTGACCAGCCCGCAGGCCTGCATGTGGGCGTAGAGGATGGTCGATCCTACGAACTTGAAGCCCCGTTTCTGCAAATCCTTGCTGAGCGCATCCGATTCCGCGGTCTTGGCCGGGATCTGCTTCATCGTTTTCCATTGATTGAGCTTCGGCTTCCCGCCAACGAAGCGCCAAATGTAGGCGTCGAAGCTGCCGAACTCGTCGCGGAGCTTCAAGAACGCCTTCGCGTTCGCCACCGTGCTCTCCACTTTGAGTCGATTGCGGATGATGCCAGGATTCTGCAAGAGCTTCTCGATCTTGGCCGGATTGAATCGAGCGACTTTCTCGGGATCGAATTCCGCAAAGGCCTTCCGATACGCCTCACGCTTGCGCAAGACCGTCGCCCAAGAAAGTCCGGCCTGCGCTCCTTCCAAGATCAAGAATTCGAAGTGCGTGCGATCTTCGTGTACCGGAACGCCCCACTCAGTATCGTGATAGGACCACATGAGCTCGTTGGCGGCCCACGGACAACGCTCGATCGTTGCCGGAGATTTCTTTGGCTTGCTCATCACGCGCTCCAGGCGACACCCCAGCGACCGCCGGTTAGCGAAAGCGAGGATTGTACTCGTCGACGGTGGAATAGGCATCGGGCCACGGCAATCGGACGCCGGCATCATACGCGGCATGGCGCGTCCAGTACGGATCCCAGAGATGAGCGCGCGCCAGAGCACAAAGATCCGCGCGCCCCGCGGCCAGAATGGTATTCACGTCCATGAACGAAGAGATCGCGCCGACGGCCATCGTGGGAATCCCGACGTCATGGCGAATGCGATCGGCAAACGGAGTTTGGAAAAGGCGGCCGTAGCGCGGAGATTGATACGGCACGGTTTGTCCCGCGGAGACGTCGGTGAGATCGCAGTCGTGGGCCTTCAGGTGGCGCGCAACTTCGACGGCATCCTGCGGCTGCATTCCTTGGGGAGCCCAATCGACCGCAGAGATGCGCACCGCGAGCGGTTTCTCCTGCGGCCAGACGGCCCGGATGGCGTCGAACACTTCCAAGGGAAACCGCATTCGATTCTCGAGGCTCCCGCCGTATTCGTCGGTTCGTTGATTCGTGAGAGGAGAGATGAAGCTGGCCAAGAGATAGCCGTGCGCGCAATGCAGCTCCAAGAGATCGAAGCCCGCTTCGAGCGCCATGTGCGTCGCGCGCACGAAATCCTCACGCACGCCGTCCATGTCCTGGCGCGTCATTTCCTTGGGGACCTGGCTGTGCTCCCCCCACGGAACCGGCGAAGGGGCGAGCAATGGCCATCCGCCTTCGGACGGTGGAATGGGCTCGGTTCCCAGCCATTCGAGAGTGGTCGCGCCTTTGCGCCCTGCATGTCCCAGCTGCATCCCGATCTTGGCGTTCGAGTGCCGATGGACGAACTCGACGATGCGCTTCCACATGTCGGCGTGCTCCGGCTTGTACATCCCGGTACACCCGGGTGAGATGCGGGCGTTCGCGCTGACGTTCGTCATCTCCGACATCACGAGCCCGGCACCGCCGATCGCGCGGCTTCCCAGGTGCACGAGGTGCCAATCGTCCGGTGTTCCATCGGCGGCGGAGTACTGGCACATCGCGGAGACGACGACGCGATTCGGCAGCACGAGATCGCGCAGACGAAACGGCATGAGCATGGGAGGAGCAACACGCCGGCGTGGTGCGCTGCCGCGAGCGGCCGTGATCTCCACGACGGTTGGAACGGGAACGCCGCTTTGCTCTTCCGCCTTCGCGGCGAACCACGTATCGATCGACGCGATGTACTCGGGATCTCGAATCCGCAAGTCTTCGTGGGTAATGCGCAAGCTGCGGGTCAGAAGATTGAAGCCGAACTGAATCGGCTCCGTGTTCATGTAGCGTTCGGTGTCTTCGAACCATTGCAGGCTGGCCTGCGCCGCGCGCTGCAAGCTCTCGACTGCGGGGCGGCGCTCCGCTTCGTAGGACTCGAGCGCCTCCTCCAAGCACGCCGCGCCTTCGAGCGCCCCGGCCAGCGCGATGGCGTCCTCCATCGCGAGCTTCGTCCCCGAGCCTACCGAAAAATGCGCGGTGTGGGCCGCGTCGCCGATCAGAACGACATTGCCGCAATGCCAATGCTCGTTGCGAATCGTCGGGAAGCTGCGCCAGATGGAACGGTTCTTTGCGAGACCATGCCCTTGCAAGACCTCGGCGAACAATTGCGAGCAGAAGGCGATGGTCGCATCTTCGTCCGCTTCGGAAAGACCGGAGGCGGCGAACGTCTTGTCGCGCGCCTCGACGATAAATGTAGAGCGCGGCTCGCCGCGTGGTCCCGGCTCGTCCTTTTCGTATTGATACGCATGCAGACGCCACAGGCCGTGCGCGTTTTCGCGAAAGTCGAACGTGAATGCAGGAAAGGGGCGAGTTGTCCCCAGCCAGACGAACTTGTTCGGGCGCACGTCGATCGCCGGCCGGAATTCCTTCTCGTGCCAACCGCGCACCAGGCTGTTGGCACCGTCAGCACCCAACACCAGATCCGCGGCGGGGACTTCTTCCCTCCGTGCGACCTCCACCCCACGCCGGATCGCAACTCCCAACGACTCGGCGCGCGCGGCGAGAATGTTCAGGAGCTTGGCGCGCGAGATTCCACTGAAGCCATGACCCGTCGAGCGCAGGAGCTCGCCGCGATAGTGAATCTCGATGTCGTCCCAATGATGGAAGCACTTGCGAATCTCTTCGAACGTCTGCGGATCCGCCGCCTCCAAGTTCTCCATCGTGGCATCCGAGAACACGACGCCAAAGCCGAAGGTGTCGTCTGGGCGGTGCCGCTCCAGAATCGTGATCTCGTGCCGGGGATTTGATTTCTTGAGGAGGATCGCGAAATAGAGCGCGGCCGGTCCTCCCCCGATCGAGACGACCTTCATGCGCTCCGTTCTCGGAGAAGC
>Ga0111538_10002574_pt1 | contig 25434 bp, 22 predicted proteins | sample SoiMethybrSBSTD1_FD_79669 | JGI IMG/M metagenome (GOLD analysis project Ga0111538, IMG submission 79669) | Bulk soil microbial communities from a Populus tree surrounding site in Tennessee, USA - Soil MetaG P. TD hybrid SBSTD1 (version 2)... | ecosystem: Environmental > Terrestrial > Soil >...
CGCTCTACTCGATGCCCATGAGACTCTTGTCGCGCCACGCGGCGGCAGCCTTTTCGGCCTTGGCGCGATCTGCCTTCGATAGTTTGGCGACCGTTTTGTCCAGGCTCTCGTCCGGCACGCCGCCCCCCTTGGCGATGAGGTGCCAGGTCGCCGCGTCGATCATGCTTTTCTCCACGCCCGCGCCGTGCACGTAACAGCGCGCGAGCCGGTTCTGCGCGACCGCCATGCCTTTCTCCGCGGCGGCACGGAACAGGGCCGCGCCGCGCTTCTGATCCGGCGGCACCCCATGCCCGCGGAACAGGAGCACCGCGTAGTCGAGCTGGGCTTCCGTATGACCCTGGGCTGCAGCCTTGCCAATCCATCGGGCTGCCTCGAAGGCATTGGCGTCGGTGCCGGTGCCGGTCGCATACATGGTGCCGAGATCGTACTGGGCCGCCGCGACGCCCGCCTCGGCTGCAAACAGCATGTGGCCGAGCGCCCGGTGCGGGTTCTCCGGTTTGCCTTCGCCCCTGAGGAAGAGGAGGGCCAGGTTGTAGTTCGCGAGGGGGTGCTTATGCCCTGCGGCAGCCTCGAACATCTGTGCGGCCGCGTCGTAGCTCTTCTGCACGCCTTTGCCTTCCGCGAGCATGAGTCCGTAGGCGAACATGCCTTCGGGGTCGCCGAGCTCGGCGGCGCGCGCGTACCATTGCGCCGCCAGCGACAGGTTCTGCGCCGCGCCGTAGCCCTCCGCGTAGATGCGGCCGACCAGCGTATGGGCTTGCGGGTCGCCCTTCTGCGCGGCCTGCAACGCGAGCTGCAGCGCGGTGATGTACTTGCCCTGATCGAAGGCCTCGTAGGCGGCGTCCTCGCCGGGGACCGGCGCCTTGATCACCTCACTGACATTGCCCCCGCGGTCAGGCGCGCCCGAGGTTGCCGGAGCTGTGGAGGGGGGAGCACCCACCGCAGACGACGCGGCTGGGGGCGCGACAAAGGGCAATGCTGTCGGCGATGCCGGCACGACGCGGATGACCTTGGCAGGCACCGCAGGCGTCGGCTTTGGGCGTGCCTTCTTCGGGGCCGCCTCGGCGGGACCGTCGACGCGGCCCTCCCAGGAGCTTGTCTCGGCCGCGGCCGGCACGTGCAGGATCAGGCAGGCCGCGAGCGGCGCGGCGAGACTGATACGCAGTGATCCGCGGGGCATGTCCTGGGCCTCCTCAGGTGGCTGAAGCGGGCGCGCGGATCGCTGCGGCGATGCCGGCAACGAGGTTGCCGACCTCTGTCGCAGTCGCGCCGGCCGGGAGCTGCACTGCGACGAAGTCGGCGCCTGCGCGGGCCAGAGCTTCCGCCTCCCCGGGGGTCTCCACGTCGAAGGCGACACAGGGCGCCTCGAAGATTTCGGCCCACCACGCGATCAGCTCGTCGCGGCGCTCGCGTCCCTCGTCACCTAGGTTTGCCGGAGCGCCGAAGGCAACGTATTCGGCACCGGCTTCGGCAATCGTCATGGCATCGTGACGCGACGCGCTTGCGTCGACGCCAACGATCGCGCGGCCCCCGAGGATGCTCCTGGCTTCCCCATACGCGGCCGCGGGATCAGCCATGGGCAGCAGGTGTACGCCGTCGGCGCCCAGCGTGCGCGCCAGCCTCGCATCATGAGCGATGAGGGCGGCCACGCCACGGCGCTGAGCCGTCTCGATCAGCGGACGCGCCGATGGCGCGACGAGGGGTTGGCCCGGAGCCGGCAGAATGAGCACCGAGGCGATGTCGGCCGCGCCGAGAGCGGCTTCGAGCCGCTCGCGCGCAGCCTCTCCGGCCTCCACGACCGCGTAGATGCGGCACTCGATGGCGGTGTCCGTCACGCGCCCCTCGCGGCTTCCTGCTTGCGTCCCAAACCCAGGCTATCGGAGCCCATTGGGGCGAAATGGCGACACTGCGCCCTTCGTCGCGGGGGCAAAGAAGGGGATTACGCTGCCTTCTCCAGTTGCTCGCTCCATTTGCCGAGCGTGGCCATGCTGTTCATCTTCGCGCGATGGGCGAACGCGCGCTGGCCGGCGGCGACGTTCTCCGACTTGCCGCCCCAGGCCTTGAGGGGCGCGGCCTGCAGGGCGCGACCGTAGGAGAAGGAGAGCTTCCACGGCAGGGGACCCAGCTGGTTCATGAGTGAGAGGTGCGCGGTCGCGTCCTCGTCCGACTGGCCGCCCGAGAGGAAGGCGATGCCCGGCACCGCCGACGGCACGCAGGCCTTCAGAACCTTGACGGTACGCTCGGCGACCTCCTGACGGCTTGCCTGCTGAGCGCACTTCTTGCCGGCGATCACCATGTTGGGCTTGAGCACGGTCCGTTCGAGCGGCACCTTGGCATAGTAGAGCTGCGAGTAGACCTCTTTCAGCACCCACTCGGTCATCTTCTCGCACGTGACGATGTCGTGGTCGCCGTCCATCAGCACCTCGGGCTCCACGATCGGCACCAGCCCGCCCTCCACGCACAATGCAGCGTAGCGCGCCAGGCCCTGCGCGTTGGCGTTGATGCAATTGTAGGACGGCATGTTCCTGCCGATGTCGATGACGGCCCGCCACTTGGCGAACTTGGCGCCGAGCCCGACGTAATCCTTGATGCGGTCGCGCAGGCCATCGAGCCCTTCCGTGATCACTTCGCCCGGGCAGAAGGGAAGAGCCTTGGTGCCGGCGTCGACCTTGATCCCCGGGAGCGAGCCGGCCGTCTCGATAAGCTTGGGCAGCGGCGTGCCGTCCTTAGCCTTCTGGCGAATCGTCTCGTCATAGAGAATGACGCCCGAGATACAGTTCTTCATCGCCTCGGTGGCGCGGAACAGCATTTCGCGGTAGTCCCGCCGGCTGTCGGCTGTGCTCTCCGTTTTGATGGAGTCGAAGCGCTTCTTGATGGTGGCGGTGCTCTCGTCGGCGGCCAGGATGCCCTTGCCGGGGGCTACCATCGCCTGCGCAACCTCTTCCAGCGTCATCGTTTTCGTCATAAGCGGTCTCCACAGCAAATTGGCTTTGGGATGTTGCCTCTGGCATAGCGCGAATAGAGCCGGCTCGAAAGGGGGCGGACCGAGTGTCGCGGGGGCCAGCACCCGCGGAGGCAGCGGACCGCCGCACCGCACACCGGCACTCTCGACAGCATACGGAGCGGTTGCATACTGCCGACTCGCTCGTGACGGGGTTTGCGTGCACGCCCGGAAGCCCGATGGGGAGGCCACTATGACGCCTGAGCTTGCATATCTCGTATGGTCCGCTGCGTTGACGTTCGTTCTCGTTCTGATCGCCGTGAGCGGAGCCACGTTGCAGGTTGGTCTCGTCAAGCTCGCGTCCAACCGCGAGGACCTGCCGGAGATGGTGGGTTGGGCCGGTCGCGCGCAGCGCGCTCATCGCAACATGCTGGAGAGCCTGATCCTGTTCGCCATTCTGGTGCTGGTGGCGCACGTGGCGGGAATTCGCAACGCCATGACGCTGCTGGGGGCCCAGCTCTTCTTCTGGGGCCGCGTGGGACATGCGGTTCTTTACATAGCTGGAATTCCGTGGGCGCGAACGGCAGCATGGCTCGTGTCCGTGATCGGACTGCTGCTGATCTTCCTGCAGCTCGTGCGGTAGGCCAGGCGGCGGCACCATCCGCTCGCGATGGGGCGCTGGCGGACCGGCGCCGCGGCGATCGGCCTACAGCCCCGCCGACATGCCGCCGTCCACGACGAGATCGGCGCCCGTCACGAACGAGGCATCGTCGCTGGCGAGAAACAGGGCTGCCTTGGCGATCTCCTCCGCAAGCCCGAAGCGGCGCATCGGCGTGTTGTCGACGAGCGCCTGCTTGATGCTGGGATTTCTGAGCACGCGCGCCGTCAGCGCGGTCTCGACGAAGCCCGGAGCCAGCGCATTGACGCGGATGTTGAAGGGCGCGTATTCGACGGCGAGCCCGCGCGTGAGCGCGATCACTGCGCCCTTGGTGGCGGAATAGGCCGTCAGCTGGCGCAGACCGCGGTGGCCCATGATGGAAGCGACGTTCACCAGCGAGCCCCTGCCTGACGCTTGGAGCAGCGCGAAGCCATCGCGGGCGACGCGCACCACGCCGTCGAGATTGACCTCGCGGATCTTGACCCAATCGGCGTCGCTCAGGTGGCGGAAATCGCTGCGAACATTGAGCCCGGCGTTATTGACGAGCACGTCGAGGCGGCCATGCGTCGTTGCGACCGTGCGGAACATGGTGCTGACATCCTGGCCCAGCGAGACGTCGACCGTGATCGCCCGCGCGGACATGCCTGCAGCCGCGATCTCGCCGGAGGCCGCCTCGGCGGCCTCCGCGTTGATGTCTGCGACGTAGACGTGAGCGCCTTCGGCCGCAAACAGCCGCACCATGGCGCGGCCGATGCCGGAGCCCGCGCCCGTCACAAGCGCGATGCGGCCCTCAAGACGCGGCATCGGAGACCCTCTTCTTCGGCCGCCCTGCTGCCGCGGGCTTGACGGGCGGTGCCCACTTCTCGCGCATCGTCACCAGCTCCTCGGCAGCGCTGGGGTGCAGTGCCACGGTCGCGTCGAAGTCGGCCTTGGTGGCGCCCATGCGCATGGCGATGGCCGCCATCTGCACGATCTCGGCAGCATCGGCCCCCAGGATGTGGCAGCCCACGACGCGGCCGCTGTCGCCATCCACAAGCAGTTTCATGAGCATGCGCTCGTCGCGTCCGGAGAGCGTGTGCTTGAGCGGCTTGAAGCCCGCCTTGTACACGTCGAGCTTTGGGTAGCGCGCGCGGGCCGCCGCCTCCGTCAATCCGACGGTGCCGATCTCGGGTGTGGAGAAGACGGCGGTGGGCACCAGCTCGTGGTCGAATGTGACCGCCTTGCCGCCGAACGCGTTGTCCGCGAACATATGGCCCTCGCGGATTGCGACCGGGGTCAGGTTCACGCGATCCGTCACGTCTCCGACGGCATAGATGTTCTCGGCGGAGGTGCGCGAGGCTGCGTCGACCGCGATCTGCCCTTTCTCTCCGACCTTCACGCCGGCCGCCTCCAGCCCCAGCCCGTGCGTGTTGGGCGCGCGGCCGGTGGCGAACATCACCCGCCCCGTGTCCACGGTGGTGCCGTCCTTGAGCGTCACCTTGTAGCTCGACCAGGCCTTGTCGATGCTGGCGATCTCGGCATTGCAGACCACGTCGATCCGGCGCTTGAAGAGCGCCTCGGTGAGGCCGTCGCGCAGCTCCTCGTCGAAACCGCGCAGGATCTTGGGCCCGCGGTAGAGGAGCGTGGTGTCGACGCCGAGACCGCTGAAGATGCAGGCGAACTCCACGGCGATATAACCGCCGCCGGCGATCAGGATGGACTTCGGCAGGCTCTCCAGATGGAACGCCTCGTTGGAGGTGATGGCGTGGCCGGCGCCCTCCACCTGCGGGACCACCGGGCGCCCTCCCGTTGCCACCAGGATGATGCCGGCGGTGATCCTTCGGTTGTCCGGCTGCACCGTGACGGTGTGGGCGTCGACCAGCTCGGCGCGAGCCTTGAGGATGGCGACGCCGGAGCGCTCCAGCCCGTTGCGGTAGAGTCCTTCGAGCCGCTCGATCTCCGCATCCTTGGCGGCGATCAACGTCGGCCAGTCGAAGGTGGGGTCGGCCACGCTCCAGCCGAACCCCACGGCATCCTCGAACTCGTCGCGGAAGCGGCTCGCATAAACCAGCAGCTTCTTCGGCACGCAGCCGCGGATCACGCAGGTGCCGCCCAGCCGATATTCCTCAGCCAGCGCGACCTTGGCACCGTGTCCCGCGGCGATGCGGGCCGCGCGGACACCTCCCGAGCCGCCACCTATGACGAAGAGGTCGTAGTCGAACTTGCTCATGCCGCGCACGCTCGCTCTTATGTCTGTTGCGGCCAGGGTGGACGATGGGCGTCTGGCTGGCAATCCTGGGCGGTTCCTCCGAGCGCAGGGAGCGCCTAAAGGATATGCAACTATCGGTCCGGCAACCATAAGCGCAGGACACCCCATAACGGCCATCCCGGTCGCGCCCGTCCTGTGCTACCTACGCCTCTCGACCCGTCCGCGGGGCAGCAGCGTTACGGCGCTCGCCCGTGCAGCACTGTGCGCCCATGTCCAACGAACAGGCCTATCCAGCATTGGCTGCCGAGGACCCACAGCTGGCGGGCGAGCTGGCCTTCGAGGAGTTTTGCACCCCCGAGCTTTCCAGGCACCGCAGCGGTGATCACGATCAGCTCGTGGAGAGGGCGCGATTCCATCTGCGCAATGGTACGCCCACACGGGTCCCGACCAGTGTGGGCGAACTGCAGGCCTATATATTCGAACCCGATGGGGCGAAGCGCGCCACCGTGCTTTTCATCCATGGCTGGACTGGCGAAGCTTCGTTCATGACGGCGTTCGCCGAGCAGTTCCGCAAGCGCGGCTTCCGTGCGGTTCTGTTCGATCTGCCGGCCCACGGCAAGAGCGCGGGCAAGCGCACGAGCCTCATCGCCTGTGCGCATGCGGTCCGCCAGATCGCCGAGGCCCTGGGGCCCGTTCACTTTGCCGTCGGCCACTCGCTGGGCGGGCTGGCCGCGCTGCTCGCCGGCGGCGGCGGACCGCCCATGCCGCGCGCCTATCCCTTTCTCGCTTTCGTCCTCGTGTCGGTGCCCAACCGGTTCTCCAACGTGACGAGCCGGTTCGGCGAGGAACTGAGCCTCTCGCCTGCCGCGCAGCATGTCTACGAGCGGCGTCTCGAGGACATCGCCTGCCGCAGGATTGTCGATTTCACCGCGGCGAACCTGCTGGTCGCCACGGCGCGGCCGGCGCTCCTGCTGCATGCCCGCGACGACGCCGACGTGGCGTTCGCCGATGCGAAGGAGATCATGGCGGGTTGCCCGGGCGCCGAGCTCCTCGCCTTCGACGATCTGGGCCACCGCAAGATCCTGTACGCGCCGCCGGTGGTGCGCGCAGCGATCAGCTACCTCGCGGCGCAGCGCGAGCAGATCGTCTCGCCGGAGCTGTGCTGAGAGGTTGCGTCAGAGGGGTATGCCGCGCTTCTGCAGCTCGCGGCGGGCCTCTTCCTCGATCTCGCGTCCGATCTGCGCACCCCAGCGCTGCCCCAGCGCCATGGCCTTGCGCATCATCTGCGGTTGCACTTCCACGAACTTCGCGCCTACGGGCGAGCGGTAGAAGGCAGCGATCGCGTTGAGCTCGTCCAGCGTCAACTGGTCGGCATAGGCAGTGGCGATCTCATCGATCAGCTCGTTCTTGCGATCGACGAACTTTGCCGCAAGCTCCGTGAAGACCTGACGAATCTCGTCGGCCTTGTCGGGGGCGACGGCAATGAAGGAGGCGCTCAGCTGGCGCGCGAGCAGCGGCATTACCTCGTCGAACTGCTTGGCGACACCGGCGGACTGCATCATCTCCTTGGCGGCGGCGACACGGGCAGGGTCGGGCGTCTGCGCCCGCAGCGCCGCCGACGAGGCCAGGAACGCCAGGCATGTTGCCGCGACAAGGGCCGCGCGATGAAGCATAGCCTGGTTCTCCCTGTTCCTTGTGCCCGTGCCGGCTCGGCTACCCCTAGTCATCCTTTGCAGCGTCGTCGCGCTCAATGGTGGTGACGCCGTCGGGACCGGCGATGATGGCAACGTCGGCGATGCCGAGGAACAGTCCGTTCTCGACCACGCCGGGCACGCCCTTCAGGGCGCAATCCAGCGCCTCGGGGTTTGGGATCCGCTCGAACCTGCAGTCCAGGATGGCGTTGCCGCTATCGGTGAGGAACGGTGCACCGTCCTTGGCGAGCCGCAACGCAATCTCTCCATTGCAGCCGGCGTCCGCCGCCACCGCGCCGACGAGGGCGCGCGTCGCGGCGAGGCCGAAGCGCACGGCTTCGACGGGCAGGGGGAATTTGCCGAGCATGTCGACCCGCTTGGAGGGATCGGCGATGACGATCATGCGGTCCGACGCCATGGCCACGATCTTCTCGCGCAGCAGTGCGCCGCCGCCACCCTTGAGAAGGCGCAAATGGCTGTCGAGCTCGTCGGCGCCGTCGACCGTGAGGTCGAGGAACGGGGCGTCGTCGAGCGTCGTCAGCGCAATGCCCAGGCGTTCCGCCTGCAGGCGCGTTGCCTCCGAGGTCGGTACGCAGGTGACCTGCAGGCCCTCCTTCACGCGTCGCCCGACGAGATCGACGAACTTGGCGGCGGTCGAGCCCGTGCCCAGGCCGAGCAGCATGCCGTCCTTGACGTAAGCCAGCGCGCGTTCCGCCGCCTGCTGTTTCCACAGGTCGGCGGTCACCGGTACGCCCTACGCACGATTGGCATCCCGGAATTTTGCGTGGCGGAATATCCCGGATCCAGAGGCCGCACTTGCAGCTCCTGGGTCCCGGCTCTGCGCGCGTCGCGCTCCGGCCGGGATGACAGAGAGCTCACAGCCCACCCATCAGCATGTACTTGATCTCCAGGAACTCCTCGATGCCGTGGTGGGAGCCCTCGCGGCCGAGGCCCGACTGCTTGTAGCCGCCGAAGGGAGCGACCTCGTTGGAGATGATCCCTTCGTTGATGCCGATGATGCCGCATTCGAGCGCTTCGGCGACGCGCCACACGCGGCCGACATCGCGGGCGTAGAAGTATGCCGCAAGGCCGAAGGGCGTATCGTTGGCCATCGCGATCACCTCATCCTCCGTCTTGAAGCGGAAGAGCGGCGCCACGGGCCCGAAGGTCTCCTCGCGCGCAACCATCATCTTCTGCGTCACGTTGGCGAGGATGGTCGGCTCGAAGAAGTTGCCGCCGAGCGCATGCCGCTTGCCGCCGAGCACGACCCGTGCGCCCTGCTTCACGGCATCCGCAAGGTGCTCCTCGACCTTCTCGATCGCTGCCTTGTTGATGAGGGGACCCGTGGTGACACCGGCCTCTGTGCCCGGGCCCACCTTCATTTTCTTCACCTCGGCGGCGAGCTTCTCGGCGAATGCGTCGTAGACCTTGTCCTGCACGTAGATGCGGTTGGCACAGACGCAGGTCTGGCCGGCGTTGCGGTACTTGGAGGCCATGGCACCGGCCACCGCCTTGTCGAGGTCGGCGTCGTCGAAGACGATGAAGGGCGCATTGCCGCCGAGCTCGAGCCCAAGCTTCTTGACGGTGGGCGCGCACTGCTCCATCAGCTTGGCGCCAATCTCGGTGGAGCCGGTGAAGGTCAGCATGCGCACGTCAGGGTTGGCGGTCAGCTCCTTGCCGATCACGCTCGCCTTGCCGGTTATGACGTTGAACACGCCCTTGGGAATGCCGGCGCGCTCGGCGAGCACCGCCAATGCCAGCGCGGTCAGCGGCGTCTCCGAGGCCGGCTTGCACACCACGGTGCAACCCACCGCAAGTGCAGGCGCCACTTTGCGGGTGATCATGGCGGCCGGGAAATTCCAGGGCGTGATGGCTGCCACCACGCCGACCGGCTGTTTGATGACGACGATGCGGGCGTCGGACTTGAAGGTGGGTATCGTCTCGCCGTAGACGCGCTTGGCCTCCTCCGCGAAGAATTCGACGAAGCCCGCGGCATAGACGATCTCGCCCTTGGCCTCGGCCAGGGGCTTGCCCTGCTCGCTGGTGAGCAGCAGGGCCAGCTCGTCGGCGTGCTCCATCGTCAGGTCGAACCATTGGCGCACGCGCTTGGAGCGCTCCTTCGCCAGCATCTTGGACCAGGCCGGCAGGGCACGGTTGGCGGCCTCGACGGCGGCGCGTGTCTCGGCCTCGCCCAGGCTAGGCACCTTGGTGATGACATCGCCCGTGGCCTTGTTGGTGACGGGCAGGGAGGGCTCGCCGACCCATTGGCCGTCGACGTAGCACTGGCTTCGGATCAGGCTGATGGTGGGCTTGTCCATGAACGCCTCCACGTGATCGGGCCCGGAGCGGGCACTGGAGCATTGCCCTCTTGTCTAGGCCCGCCGCGGGTCCCTAGCAAGTCGCCGCCCCTTTCTTTGCTGGCGGATTCCGCTTAGCTTGCCGCGCCCAGCAGAAGCCTCGCGATCTCATGCTCCCTGATCTCACCGGCACCACCATCGTCTTCGATCTCGACGGCACCCTCGTCGATACCGCGCCGGATCTCACGTCGGCGACGAACCATGCCCTGGCCATTGCTGGGGCCGCACCCGTCAGCGTCGAGGAGCTTCGTCCTTCCATCGGCCGCGGCTCGAAGGCGATGATCGAGGCCGGTCTTGGTTTTCGCGGCGTGAGCGTGAGCGAGGACGACAGCGAACGGCTGCACAAGGCCTTCCTCGAGTTCTACGCCGACAACGTGGCCGTGGACAGCCGTCCGTTCGAGGGAGTTGCGGAGCTGCTCGACCAGCTTGCGGGTGCGGGCGCGCGCCTCGCCGTATGCACCAACAAATACGAGGCGCTGTCCAGGCTGCTGCTGGTGGAGCTGGAATTGGCCGGGAAGTTCGGGGCCATCGCCGGCCGCGACACGTTCCCCGTATGCAAGCCCGACCCCGCGCACCTCACGGGCACCATCGCCATGGCCGGCGGCCGCGCCGACCGCGCCGTGATGGTGGGCGATAGCGAGATCGATATTGCCACCGCGGTGGCGGCGGCAATTCCCTCGATCGGGGTCACCTTCGGCTATACGTCGCGGCCGGTCCGCGAGTTCGGGCCCAATGCCGTGATCGACCACTACCGCGAGTTTCCGGCCGCCCTAACACGGGTGTTGGGCTGATACGCGTCGCGGAATCCGCCGTCTGCGAGCCGATCGCGGCTACCGTCCCTCGCGCCACCAGGTCAGCGCCAGCAGGGCGAGCAGCGCCGCGAGCGCCATCAGCCCCGTGAACATCGGGATCAGCTTGACGCCGCGGGTGACGAAGGCCTCGCGGTCCTTGAGGCCGAGCCAGCCGGAGCCAGCGAGCACGCGAGCGTTGGCGAGCATGGAGATGCGCGGCAGCTCCACGCTGCTGGCGCTGAGGCCTGACAACAGCCCGCCGCCGCGCGTCCAGAAGGCGCCACCGCCGGTTGCCTCGATGATGGGCTTGAGCTTCTCGTCGGTCGCGGTCACCTCGCTCATCTCCCGCGCATCCTCGATGCCGGCGTGCGCGACGGCGTGGAGCGTGCCGGTCGGGGCCTGGGTCTGCAGCTTGTAGAGGCCGGGCACCTTGACATCGATGGTGGAGCGCCAGGTGCCGGGGCCGGCCTTCTCCAGCGTCGCCTCGGAGGCTTCGCCGCCGGGCGCCGAGATCTGCACGGGCGGCACGCTCTCCTCCATGGAGCGGCGCTCGATGGTGAGCTTGAGGCCGCGGGCGGAGGCGAGGAGGCGCTCCTCCTCCAGATCGGGCTCCTTCATCAGCCAGTGGGCAAGGCGGCGCAGGAGGTCGGTGTGGGGACCGCCGCCATCGTAGCCACGTGCCCACAGCCAGGCATGATCCGAGGTCATGAGCGCCACGCGGCCGCGACCCTTGCGGTCGAGCACGAGGAGCGGCCGGTCCTCGGCACCGCTCATGATGGTGCGGCCGCGCCCGGCCGAGACGTCGACCTGGCGGAACCAGCGGCCCCAGGTCGGCTCCTTCCCGGGCTCGACGCCGGCAGAGCCCGGAAGCCCGCGCGTGACGGGGTGCTTGAGGCCGTCGAGGGAGAGCTTCGCCTTGAACGGCAGCTCGAGGACGCGCCCCGTGGGCGTGGCCGGCAGAACGACGGAGAGCGGGGTGCGCGACAGGCTCATCTGGCCCGCGTAGTCGTCGCCGGCGGCGACCAACAGGGCGCCCCCCTGCTCCACGTAGCGGGCAATGTTCTCGTAGTAGAGCAGCTGCAGGATGTCGCGATGCTGGTAGCGGTCGAAGATGATGAGATCGAAGTCCTTGATCTTCTCCGAGAACAGCTCGCGCGTCGGGAAGGCGATGAGGGAGAGTTGGTGGATGGGGGTGCCATCCTGCTTCTGGGGCGGGCGCAGAATGGTGAAGTGCACGAGGTCGACTGCGGCGTCCGACTTCAGCAGGTTGCGCCACACGCGCTCGCCGGCGTGCGGCTCGCCGGAGACCAGCAGCACGCGCAGGTTCTCGCGTACGCCCTCGGCCACGACGACGACGCGGTTGTTGGCGGGGGTGAGCTCTCCGGCTGCCGTCTCGAGCTCGATCTCGACGATGTTCTGGCCGGCGTGGGGGAAATGCATCTGGATCGGCACAGTGCGGCCGATCTGGGTCGTCCGCGTCTCGTCCGCGCGGCCCTCCCGGCGGATGCGCAGGGACACGCGGTCGCCGGCCCGGCCGCGGCGGCCCGTCTCCACCACGCGCGCCTCGATCTCGCGGGTGGTGCCGACGATGCCGTAGCGGGGTGCCTTCAGGATCTCGATGCGGCGGTCGAACTCGTCGGGCCGCCCCGTGAGGAGCGCGTGGACCGGTGCATCAAAGCCCAGCGCGTGCGCCGACTTCGGCACGTCATGCACCTGTCCGTCCGTGATCATGATGACGCCCGCGAGGCGATCAGGCGGGGTGTTGGCGAGCGCGCTGTTGAGGTCTGAGAACAAGTTGGTGCCGGCAGCCGTCTCGCCGGTCGGCCGCGACGACGTCACCCAGCGCACCTGCAGATTGTTGATGCCAGCGAGCTTGCCTTCCAACTCGTGGCGGATCGCGGCGGCCTGCTCGGGCCGGTCGGCGATGGTCTGGCTTGTGCTTTCGTCGATGACGACAATGGCGATGTTGGCGAGGCTCTCGCGCTCCTCCTGCCTCAGCGTCGGATTGGAGAGGGCGAGGAGAAGGGCGGCAAGCGACAGTGCGCGCAGGACTGCACCGCGGTTGCGGCGGAAGAGCAGCAGCCCCACCAGCAGGACCGCCAGCACTGCGCCGGCCCAGAACAGCGGCGCCGGCACCATGGGCGAGAAGTCGATCGACCAGTTGCTCATTCGGTACCTCCGCCTCTCCCTGCTGGCGGGGAGAGGGAGTGTCGGTCGCGCCGGATCACTGGCCGAGTCTTTCGAGCAGGGCCGGCACGTGCACCTGGTCGGCCTTGTAGTTGCCGGTCAGGGCGTACATGACGATGTTCACGCCGGTGCGGTAGGCCATCTCGCGTTGACGCTCGCCGCCGGGAACCACGGGATAGATGGGCTGGTTGCGCTGGTCGCGGGCCCAGGCCGCGGCAAGATCGTTCGACGTGACGAGAATCGAGCTCACGCCGTCCACGCGGCGGGCCTGCCGGCCCTGGTCGCTGTCGCGCGGGGCCTCGGCCTCGACCCACAGTTGGCCGCCGTCCCAGCGTCCGGGGAAGCTCCTGAGCAGGTAGAAGGATTTCGTCAGCACGTGGTGCTCGGGCACCGGCTCCAGGCGCGGGATGTCGAGCGTGCCGAGCAGGCGCTGCAGCGGCGTGCCGCCCTCGTTGCGCAGGTTGAAGCCCGGGAGCACGCCACGACCGTAGTCGCGCGTGTCGAAGATGATCATGCCGCCCTGCTTCATGTAGGCGTCGATCTTCGTCAGCGTCGCTTCGGGCAGGGTGCGCGAGTCGGGCAGCACCGGCCAGTAGAGGATCGGGTAGAAGGCGATCTCGTCATTGAGGATGTTGACCGGGAAGGGCTCGCCTGGCTCCACGGCGGTACGCTCGATCAGGAAGCGGCCGAGGCCGTAGAGGCCCTGACGGCTTGCCTCGTCGGTGGTGGTGTCGCCCGAGAGCACGTAGCCGAAGGTGACCTTGCCCGTCGATTGGATGGCGCGCGTGTCGTCGGCGCGGGTCCGTGCGGCCGGGGGCGCGCCCGGACCCGTGGTGACCTGCGCGTCCGCGGGGCCCGGGGCCAGCAGGACTGTACCCGCCATCGCCAGCACGGCGATGACGGTGGCAGTGGCGCCGGAGGAGCGTGCGGCGCGGCGGGCAAACAGCTGCCCCCCCGCCTGCAGAGCCAGCACGGCCAGGATGTCGGCGAACAGCAGCGCGAGGGCCGCAATCAGCATCTGCGGTTTGAGCGGCTGCGCGGTGTCGCCCTCGTAAACCCGACGTTCGACGCCGAGGGGCATGCTGGGCAACGGCTTGAGGATGGTCTTGGGGGTCATCAGGTTGAGCGCTCGCGGGGCGCCGGCAGGTCCGTAGTATCCCGGCGGGTTTTCGGCACTGGGCTTGGCATCGGCGATCTTGGAGGCGGCAATTGCCTGCGTCGTCGGCGGCGGGTTCTTCAGGAGGCCGTAGCCGTCGAGCACCTGCAGGGGCGCCAGCACTTCGGCCGTCGCCGGTGCGTCGCCCGTGTCGCTGCTGCCGACGAGGCTGCCCCCGGCGCCCCCGGTGCCGCCGAGACTGGCGATGCGACGCAGCATCTCCACGAACAGTCCGGACAGCGGCAGGTTCGACCAGTCGGAATTGGCGGTGACGTGGAAGAAGATGAGCTGTCCGTCGCCGCGCTTGGCCGCGGTGACGAGCGGCGTGCCGTCCTTGAGGCGCGCCCAGACCTTCACGTCGGCACCGAGACTCGACGGATCGGCCAGCACCTGCTTGTTGACGAGCACCTCGGCCGGCGACGTCAGCCCCGCGAACAAACCGTCGTCGCCGAAGGGAGCCAGCGGTTGCGGCGTCGCCCATGAGAGCGCGCCGCCCAGCGTGCGGCCGCCGAGGCGCAGCGAAACGGGGAGCAGGTCGTCGCCGCCCTTCTCGAGCCGCGGGCCGGCGAAGCGCACGAGGATGCCGCCCTTCCTCACCCACTGGTCCATACGCTCCTTGATGTCGTGCGGGAGCGTGCCGATGTCGGCCAGCATGAGCGAGGAGACGTTGCGCTTGATGAGACCGTCGAGCACCGTCGAGAGATTGGAGTCGTCGGACTTGGCGATCTCCGAGAACGGCTGCAGCGCCCGCTCGAGGTAGTACAGCGGCGCCAGCAGCGGCTGCGCCTGCTCGCGGGAGGCGCCCGACACGAGACCGACGCGCTGCCACTGCGAGCGCGCATCGAGCAGGTTCACGCCGCCGGCCGAGCGCTCGCCGGCTATCTCCACGCGCGTGACCTGATTGCGCAGCTCGAGCGGCATGTCGAAGGTGGCGAGTGCGCGGGTCTCGCCGGCGCCCATGGAGAAGGGCGTCTCGCCGAGGCGCTGGCCGCGCGCCGACATGGCATGAAGCGTGCCGGCGCGCGGGGCGCCTTCGGCGCGGAGCACCTGGGCGTCGAGCCTGCCGCCCGTGCCCACGCCGGCCACGGCGCCGAGCGCCTCCTGGCCGGCCGGCGTGTCGACGACGGAGAGGCCACCGCCCGAGAGGGCAGCGAGCTTCTCAGCGAATTCGCGCGCGGTGTCATCATGATCAACGCCGTCGGCGAGCCACACCGTCACGGCATCGCGGGCGCCTGCAAGCGCGTTGGTCATGGCGCGCAGCGCGCCCAGGCGGTCGGGCGCGATGGGCTGCGGCTGCAAGGCCGCGGCGGTCGAGCGGGCGGAGGCAGGAGCTTCGATCTTGAGGCTCACGGCATGCGAGACGTTGGCGGTGGGGACGATCAGGAGTGGGCGGCTCTGTCCCTCGGCTTCGGCAATCAGGCGTCCGATCATGAAGGTGCGCGCGCCCCAATGCGCCGCGCTCGACCAGCCGTTGTCGACGACGAGCACCACGGGACCGGTGCCGGTGAGCGCCTTGTCGCGGTTGGGGTTCAGCACGGGCTCTGCCAGCGCCAGGATCACGAGTGCGGCGGCGGCCATGCGGATGAGAGTGAGCCACCAGGGCGTCTGCGCCGGCGTCTTCTCGCGGTTCTCGATGCCAACGAGGATGCGGGTCGGGGGGAAATCGAGGCGGCGCGGGCGTGGCGGGATGGTGCGCAGCAGCCACCAAATCACCGGCAGGGCCAGCAGGCCCGCGAGCAGCCAGGGGCTGAGGAAAGCGATGGGGCCGAGCGTCATCGGGCGCCTCCGCCCGCAGCTCCCGCGGCTTGCGGCTTCCAGCGATAATCGTCGGCGACGCCCTGCAGGCGCATGATGAGGTTGAGCAGGGGCTCGGAGGCCGGGCGGTCGGTATGATGCACCAGGAACGACCAGCCGATGCGGTCTGTAGCTTGCTGGAGCTGTGCCCGGTGTGCGGCGAGCCTGGCCTGATAGGCGGGGCGCAGCGTCTCGACGCGGTCGGCCACCCAGCGGTCGCCGCCTTCGGGCGAACGGAATTCGATCCGGCCCTCGTAGGCCAGCGCTTCCTCGGCGGGATCCAGGATCTGCACGAGGTGGCCGTGCACACCGGTCCCGGCGAGTTCGTTGATGCGGGCGGTGATCGCCTCGGGGGGGTCCAGGAAATCGCTGAACAGAAGAGTCGAGGAGAAGCGCGACAGCCGTGCCTTGGGCGGCAGGCTGGCAGCCAGCGCGGCGTCGCCTTCGTGCGCGGCGAGGGCCTCGGCGATGCGCGAGGTTGCCTTGCGGCTCGCCATCGGGGCCGTGAGCCCGATCAGCGCGATGCGCTCGCCTGCACGTACCAGCAACTCTGCCATCGCCAAGGTCAGCACGAGTGCGCGATCCCGCTTGGTGGTCGACGCCAGATGGCTGTTGAAGACCATCGACCGGGACACGTCAGGCCAGAGCCAGAACGTGTGCGCGGCCTCCCACTCGCGCTCGCGCACGTAGAGGTGGTCCGAGCTGGCGGAGCGGCGCCAGTCGATGACGGCGGCGGGATCGCTCGCCTGGAACTGGCGGAACTGCCAGAACGTCTCACCCGAGCCTGCGCGCCGGCGGCCGTGGATGCCGTGCGTGACCGTGTTGGCGACGCGCAGCGCATCGAGCATCAGATCGGGCAGGCGGTCGGCAAGCGCTTGCGCCTCGCCTTCGAGCTTGAAGACGCTGCTGCCTGGGCTCGCCCCAGATGATGTTTTCGGCGAGACTTGCGCCGCCACCTGAGCGTTACTCCAGGGCTGCTGCCAAGCGGTTGATCACTCCAGTTGCCGTCTCGCCCTCGGCACGAGCCGCGAACGTGAGGGCCATGCGGTGCTTGAGCACGGGCTCGGCGAGCGCGATCACGTCGTCGATCGAAGGGGCGAGGCGCCCGTCGATGAGGGCCTTGGCGCGCACGGCAAGCATCAGCGCCTGGCTGGCGCGCGGCCCCGGGCCCCAGGCGATCAGCCGGTCGGTCTCGGCGCCGGCGCCGGTTCCGGGGCGCGCCGAGCGGGCGAGCTTCAGGATAGCCTCCACGACCTTGTCCGGAACAGGGAGCTGGCGCACGAGGCGCTGGATGGCCATCAGCTCCTGACCGGAAAGGACCTGCTCGACCCGGCGCTCGTCCGTGCCGGTGGTGGCAAACAGCATGCGTCGCTCGGCGCCCTGGTCAGGATAGCTGACGTCGATCTGCAGCAGGAAGCGGTCAAGCTGGGCTTCGGGCAACGGGTAGGTACCCTCCTGCTCGAGCGGGTTCTGCGTGGCCAGCACGTGGAACGGCGCGGGCACGTCGTGACGCTGACCGGCGACGGTGACGTGATGCTCCTGCATGGCCTGCAGGAGGGCCGACTGCGTCTTCGGGCTGGCGCGGTTGATCTCGTCGGCCATCAGCAGCTGCGCGAAGATCGGGCCTCTGACAAACCGGAAGCTGCGGCGTCCGCCGCCGCTGTTGTCCTCCAGGACCTCGGAGCCGATGATGTCGGAGGGCATGAGGTCGGGCGTGAACTGAATGCGCTTGGCATCCAGCCCCAGCACCTTGCCGAGCGTCTCGACAAGGAGGGTCTTGGCGAGTCCGGGGACGCCGATCAGCAGGGCATGGCCGCCGGAGAGAATTGTCACGAGCGTGCGCTCGATCACCTGCTCCTGGCCGAAGATGACCGAAGAGGCTGCCTTCTGCACGCGTTGGATGCGCTCGCCGGCCGCCTCGATGCGACCGACGATTGCGTCGTCAGTTTGGGTGAGTGTGCTCATGGGTCCCGATTATATACGCCGGTCTACTGCAGGTGCGAAACTGTGTCGGCAAAGATGGTCACAATATGAACAGCTAGGAACTGGCTCGAAAGCATGCAATACGCCACAATAGTAGTCGCCTCCACTCCAATCCGCGGTGCCTCGCCGCAGCCAACCAAGGACCCGTCATGGCGACCCAAGACCGTTTGCCGCCGATTCCGGCGGAGAAGTTGAACGCTGAGCAGAAGAAGGCGGCCGATGAATTTGCCGCCGGCCGCGGCTACAGCGCGCGCGGGCCGTTCGCCGTGATGCTGCGCTCGCCCAAGGTGATGCTACGCGCCAAGGCGATGGGCGATTACTTACGCTTTCGTAATGTCCTTCCCAAACGCGTGAGCGAGATGGTGATCCTGATCACGGCGCGCGAATGGACGCAGCAATACGAGTGGGCCTACCACTACGGCTTCGCACTGGAGGAGGGGCTCGCCAAGTCCATCGTCGAGGCCATTGCCGACGGGCGCCGGCCCGAGGGCATGAAGGAGGACGAGGCCGCCGCCTACGACTTCTCCATCGAGCTGCATCGCCGCCGCAGCGTCAGCGACGCAACCTATGCACGCGCGCTCAAGCTATTCGGCGAGCAGGGCATCATCGATCTGATCGGGGTGAGTGGCTACTACACGTTCAATGCCATGATGATGAACGTGGCGCGCAGCGCGGTCGACATCGACAAGGTGCCCCCGCTCAAGCATCTGCCGGACTAGGCCGTGCGAAGCGCATTTGAGCCCAGGACACGCTGTCGGTGCTCCCCTCACCGTCATGTCGAAGACGTGCCTCCGGCATGCGGGGAGGGAAAGCGCACGCCGCGTGCGCGCAAATCCACTGCGGTCGATAGCGTCCGTTGACGATGGCGACCGAGGCTTCCACCAATCGCATCGCCGGCCTGGAGGCGCTGCTGCGGGAGCAGGGCGGGAAGGGGCCGGCACCGGTCGAGAAATGGAACCCGCCGTATTGCGGCGACATCGGCATGAAGATCCGCAGCGATGGGGTGTGGCTCTACCAGGGCAGCCCCATCGGCCGCATGCCGCTCGTGAAGCTGTTCGCGCGCGTGCTGCGCAAGGACGGCGACGGCAAGCACTACCTGGTAACGCCCGCGGAAAAGGTGGACGTGGATGTCGCGGACGCACCGTTCCTCGCCGTCGAGATGGAGGTGCGGGGGAGCGGGCGCGAGCAGGCGCTGACGTTCCGCACCAATGTCGACGACATCGTCACGGCCGGCGCAGCCCATTCCCTGCGTTTCGCCGTTGAGTCCCACAGCAAGGGATTGAAACCCTACCTGCGCGTGCGCGGAAGGCTTGAGGCGCTCGTCACACGTGCGCTCTACTACGATCTGGTGGAGCTGGCGGTTGATGAGGGCGACCGCTTCGGAGTGTGGAGTGGCGGCGTGTTCTTCGCCATGCCCGGGCAGCAATCGGCATAGGTCATGATCGTGCGTGCGTTCGTCGTTCTTGCAGGCTCGTTGGTCGCGATTCTGGCGTCCGGGTTTCTGCTCGCCGTCGCGATCTGGGGTTGGATGCTCTCGGGCTCGGGCTTCGCGCGGATCGACTTCGTGCTGCTGCAGTTCATCGTGCTCTTTGCCGTGCCGCTCACCCTGCTCCTCTCGAGCGTGCCGGTGCTGATCAGCGTCGTGAGCGGCGAGTGGGCGGGCAAGCGAACCCTCGGGTACTACGCCACAACCGGCGCCCTGAGCGGCCTCGTCGCGCTCGCGTTCCACATCGCGCTTGCCTTCTGGCGCAATGCGTCGGCGCGCCGGATCGTCACGGATGCCGGGACGACCGACGGCGCCATCAAGCTCGGTGCCGTGATCATGATGTGCGCGGTGGTCGGTCTGATCGGGGGGACAATCTATTGGGCGCTCGCCGGTCGCCGCGCCGGCCGCCTGGCGCGAGGCTGAAAGGACCAACCATGCTCAAGGACCCGCCTGTCCTGACCATCCGCCGCAACTTCAAGCGGCCGAGCCGGGAGCTCATGGCACAGCTGGCCGGAGCGCAAACCGGCCATATCGTCGACGCGCTGCAGGGGCGCGGCGCCCTCGACCATCACGTGAAGCCCGTCGACCCGGAGCGGGCGGTGTTCGTCGGCCCGGCGCTCACCTGCGAGTGCGGGGCCAACGACAACCTCGCGATCATGGCGGCGCTTGTCGTGGCGGAGCCTGGCGACGTGATCATTGCGTCCTGCGACGGGTTCGCGGCGACGGCCGGCGTCGGCGACAACCTGGCGATGATGGCGAAAAACAAGGGCGCAGCCGCGGTCGTCACCGACGGCATGGCGCGGGACCGCGAAGGCATCGTTGCGGCGGGCTTGCCGGTATTCGCGCGCGGCATCACGCCCAACTCGTGCGTGCGCAGCGGGCCGGGCCGGCTCGGGTTTGCGATCGTGTGCGGCGGCGTTGCGGTCGAGGCGGGCGACGTCGTGCTTGGCGACCGCGACGGCGTCGTCGTGATCCCACAGGCCCAGCTCGAGTCCATCGTCGCCGCGCTTGCGGAGATACGCCGCATGGAGGATGCGACACAGGCGAAGATCCGCGCGGGCATGTCGCATCTCGACAGCGTCGCCGAGCTGCTGCGATCCGATCGCGTCGCGTACGTTGATTGAGTCGGCTGCAGGCGCAGGGCGCAAAAGCCGAAGGCGCTTTGCGCCGATGCTACCGTCGTTTCGGCGCAATGCGGCTGTCGCCTTTTGCGCCCTACACGCTATACGCCGAGGGACTTGCGCACCTGGAACACCTCCATGATGCGCGCGCCCTTGTGGGGGCCGTCGCACACGAACTGCCAGCGCCCCTCCGAGTAGGTGTCGCAAAGCTTCACGCCCTTCACGACCACCCAGTGCCCTTCCTTGCCCTTGTGGACGGCCAGGATGTAGTGGACCCAGGCGTTGCGCGGCTTCTGCATCCACGTCCACAGCGAGGGCCGGTGCTTGCGCGAGAGGTACATGAAGCTCTCGACCAGCTCCATGCTGTAGCCGAAGTAAGCAAGCGCGGCCGCAACTTCCTCGGCATGCGTGCCCTTGACGATGGGCTTGGCCTCGGAGGCGGGGTTGCGGAAGGTGCGGATCTCGTCCTCGACCTTGCTGACCGAGTAGCCGGTGATGGCGCTGAGCACGATGGGGCCGCAAAAGGCGATGCGGCCGGTATCGTTGCGCGCCTCGTTGAGGCTGGAGGTCAGCCGGGTCCCCTCGTCCAAAGCGGGCATGGGACGGTTCCTTGCGAGCCAAATCCGTTGGTTAAGCGAATCTTTCCATGTGTCCCTTAATCAAAGGTTACCGACCGGCAGGAGGGCAGCAGAGGTTCGGCTTGCCGTCTGTCAATCCGTTATGCTCAGGGCCTCCTTTGCGCCCCAAAGTCGCGCGAAAGAACTGCGAGTCGCCTTCGGCTCGGCCGTCGCCCTCTCCGCGGTAAGACCTTCAGGACGCAAAGATGACCTCTCGCACGCTCGTGATCCTCGCCGGCGCCCTCGCCTTCGCCGCAGCGCTTCCTCCTGGGGCGAGTGCCGAAACCGCGGATGCAACCAAGCCGCTGGTCCTGGCGCAGGGGCCACAGACCGAGCAGGACAAGGAGAAGGAGAAAGCCAAGCGCAGGGAGGAGCGGAGGGCACCGCCGCAGGGTACCCCGCGCCAGGGGCCGCCGCCCTCGGGCCAGCCCCCCGGACAGCCGGGCAAAGTGCAGGCTCCGCCGGCCGCGCCCTATGGGCGCAGCGCGCAGCCGCCGTCGGATCAGGCGCCGCCGCAGGACCCCCGGAGGGTGCCGCGTGCACAACCCTCGCAGCCCCCTCCGTCCTCCGGGCGCAGCGCGCAGCCGGACAAGGAGCCGCAGCAGGACCGGCGAAGGGCGCCGCGTGCGGAACCCTCCACGCCCCCGCCCGGACCGCCCACATCGCCGCGCCGCGTGGAGCCCCAGCCGCCCAGGGCCACGCAGCCGCTCGAGCCGAGGACGTCGCCCGACGGCAAGCGGGAGCCATGGAAGCGGGATGCAATGCCTAGGCAGCCGGGTCGTCCCGATGGCGACGGCCCCAAGCCCATACCCGGCCGCGGCGCCATGCCGCCCCCGCATGCGGGACCGGCTGCAGTTCCAGGTGGCCCCGCCAGGGTCGCACCGGGGCAATACGGCGGGCCCGCCAACACCCCGCCGCGCTTCATCGACGTGCAGAAAGGTCGCAAGGAGCGTGTCATCGGCGACCGGCGCGTGATCGAGGAGCCCGGCAACCGCACCATCATCAGGCAGGGCAACAAGGTCGTCATCCGCCACGACGAGACCGAGCGGTTCCGGCGCGGAGGCCGCGACGTGAAGGTCGAGCGCCGTGCCAACGGCCACACCGAGACTTTCTACATGCGCCCCGATGGCGTGCGCGTCGTGACGGTCGTCGACGGCCACGGACGCATGGTGCGGCGCTACCGCCACTATCACGACGGGCGGGAAGTCAACATCATCGACAACCGCCGCTTCCTGCGCAACGTGGCAATCGGAGTGGGCGTCGGCGCGGCGGTGGGGCTTGCGATTGTCGCCCTGGCGCCGCCGCGCATAACGATCCCGCGCGAGAAGTACATCGTCGATTACGCGCGCGCGAGCGACGATGACCTCTACGAGGCCTTCGATGCACCTCCGGTCGAAAGGCTCGAGCGTGCCTATTCGCTCGAGGAGATTCGCGACAGCTACGAGCTGCGGCGGCGCATGAGGTACGTGGAGCTCACCGACCTGAGCTTCCCCTTCGGCGCCTGGGAGATCACGCCTGACCAATATCCCAAGCTCGAACGGCTGGCGCGCGTGATCCTGCGGGTGCTGGAGCGGCATCCCGACGAGGTCTTTCTCATCGAGGGCCACACCGACGCCGTGGGCTCGGACGTCGACAACCTCAGTCTGTCGGACCGGCGTGCCTCCGCCGTGGCCGAGGTCCTCTCGGAGACCTTCGGCGTGCCGCCGGAGAACCTTGTCACGCAGGGTTATGGCGAGCAGTTCCTGAAGGTTCCCGCGCAGGGCCCCGAGGCGCTCAATCGCCGGGTGGAGGTGCGTCGCATCGGTCCGCTCATGGCGGAGCGCTGATCGCCTCGCATCGAGGGCCAGGCCCTCGGGGCTTGGCCTGCTTCAGTCCAGAGCGAATGCCTCGTGCACGGCGCTCTGGACGGCGCCGCCCATGATGGGGCCGCCCCCGGCGACGTGGATAGCGTCTCCGACCACGGCGGCGCCGAGCCCGTGGCGCGGGGTTGCCATCGGCGCATAGGCCTGCCACCGGTCGGTGGTCGGGTCATAGGCCTCGTTCTGGCCGTAGACGCGCTCGTAGCCCTCCCCGCCCATGACGAAGATCTTCCCGCGATAGAGCACGGCGCCATGGCCCGAGCGGGCCGTCGGCAGCGGGCGGCGCGGGTCCCACGCATCTTTGACCGGGTCATAGACGTGGTGCAGGTTGGAATTGGTGAGGAAGCTGTCGACCCGCCCGCCGATGACGTGAATGAGGTTGCCCACCGTCAGCGTGCCGGTGTGGTCGCGGCCCTGGGGCATCGGCCCGCGCTCCTCCCACCGGTCCGTCTTTGGATCGTAGATGACGTGCCAGTCGACCGACTTCTTGGTTGGAAAGGTGTCGCCGATCGCCCCGCCGATGCCGTGCACCTTGCCACCGAGGGCGACGCAGGCGATGGCGCCGCAGGGCCTGGGCAGCGGAGCGATGGCACGCCAGGCACCTCCGCCCCTGAGGTCGAGCGCGAAGCATTCGTTGTGCGGCTTGCGGTTCTGCTCGACGAAGCCGCCGACGGCGTAGAGCGTATCGTCGAGCACGGCGACGCCGACGTGGTTGGCGCCCTTGGGCAGCGGCGCGGCGTCGATCCATAGATCGCGCGCGGGATCGTAGACCTGGTGGTAGGGGCGGTCGACGCGCTGCTCGCCGTAGCCGCCCACGAGATGCATCCTATCTGCGTGCGCTACGGCCCAGGCCATCTCGCTGCGCGGCAGAGGCAGGGGCGCCTTAGCTATCCAACGGCCGGGGTTGGCGGCCTTAGGAGCGGGGCTATCGAACACGTGCTGGGTTGCGGCTGTCTCGGGCAGACCAATGCGGCCGGGCGTCTGCAGGCTCTCGTAGAGACCGCCATGGTGGCCGTGGCCGGGGGCTTGTGCCGCAGCGCCCGAGGTCAGCGATGCGGCCGCCATCGCTGTGGTGCCGGCGAGAAAGCTGCGGCGGTCGGGGAGGGCCATGGGATGCTCCGATCGAAAGGCCATCAAGCATGTCATGCCGGCCGAGGTTGTCAGCCCGAGAGCCGGTGCCCAGGACCGCATTGGCAACGCGTGCCCCTTGGCCCGGCGTTCCGGATATTTCGCTTCCCTCGGGACAAGCCCGAGGGTTGGCGCGAAGTTCCGGAATGACAACTAGCGCCGCAGGAAGTCGAAATCGCAACCGTCGGGGGCCTGCAGCACGCTTTCGCGGAAGAGCTTGTCGTAGCCGCGTGTCACAGGGTCAGACTCTGAGGGTCTGGCACCCTTGCGGCGCGCCTCCATCTCCTTGTCCTCCACAAGCAGATCGAGGCGGCGCTCCTTGACGGAAAGGCGGATCCGGTCGCCCGTGCGCACGTGGGCCAGCGGACCGCCGACGGCGGCCTCGGGCGCCACATGCAACACGATGGTGCCGTAGGCGGTGCCGGACATGCGTGCATCCGAAATGCGGACCATGTCCTTGACGCCGGCCTCCAGCAGCTTCCTGGGGATCGGAAGGAAGCCGGCTTCGGGCATGGCGACGGCGCTGCGGGGGCCGGCATTGCGCAGCACCAGAATGTCGTCGGCGGTGACGTCGAGCTTGGGATCGTCGACGCGGGCGGCCATGTCGTCGAGGCCGTCGAACACCACCGCACGCGCCGTCTTCTCGAACAGCTCGGGCGTGGCGGCGGACCGCTTGATGATGGCACCGTCGGGGGCCAGCGAGCCGAACAGGGCGATGAGCCCGCCCTGCGGCTCGACCGGCTGGGCGGCTGACTTGATGACACGGCGGTCGACATAGTCGCCTTCTTCGGCCGCCAGGCGCTCGCGCAGAGTCTCGCCCGTGATGGTCATGACGTCGAGGTTGAGCAGCGGCTTCAACTCGCGCAGCACCGCGCCGATGCCACCGGCCGCAAAGAAGTCCTCCATGTAGAACTCGTTGCCGACGGGTTTAACGGCGGCGAGCACGGGCGTGGTGTCGGAGAGCTCGTTGAGGCGCTGCAAGTCGAGCTTGAGGCCGAGCCGGCCGGCGATGGCGGCGAGATGGATGACGCCATTGGTGGAGCCGCCGAGCGCCAGCAGCACGCGCGCAGCATTCTCGATCGAGCCCGCCGTGATGATCTTGTCAGGCGTGAGGTTGGAGCGCGCGAGGGCGACGGCGCGTGCGCCGCTCGCCTCGGCTGCCCGCAGGCGGTCGGCATGCACGGCGGGGATGGCGGCGGTGCCCGGCAGCGTCATGCCCAGCGCCTCCGCGATGGCCGCCATGGTGGAGGCGGTACCCATGACGGCGCAGGTGCCGGCCGTGGTCACGAGCCGGCCCTCCACCGCCTCGATATCGGCCTTGCCGAGCTTGCCGGCGCGATACTGCACCCAGAACTTGCGGCAGTCGGTGCAGGCCCCGACCCGGTCGTCGCGGAACCGCGAGGTCATCTGGGGGCCACCGATCAGCTGGATGGCGGGCTTGCCCGCGCTCGCCGCGCCCATCAGCTGCGCGGGCACG
>Ga0111538_10002575_pt1 | contig 25430 bp, 18 predicted proteins | sample SoiMethybrSBSTD1_FD_79669 | JGI IMG/M metagenome (GOLD analysis project Ga0111538, IMG submission 79669) | Bulk soil microbial communities from a Populus tree surrounding site in Tennessee, USA - Soil MetaG P. TD hybrid SBSTD1 (version 2)... | ecosystem: Environmental > Terrestrial > Soil >...
ACGCCGGCCGAGAACTTCCGCCCGACCAACGGCATGAGGGTGCAGATCGGCGCGCCGTGAGCCACGCGATCGCGTGATGTGACGAGTGTGGAAGAGCGCGGTCCCATCCGACCGCCTTTCCCTTCGTGATCGAGCGGCGCGTCTGGCAGGCTGTCGGCGATGCCCGAGCCCGGCGAGGTCGCGCCCGCGAGGGGACGGCTCGGTCCGATCGCGCTCACCGCGCTCGTGATCGGGAACATGGTCGGGTCGGGCGTGTTCCTGCTGCCGTCGACGCTCGCGCCCTACGGCGGAGCGAGCGTGCTCGGCTGGGCGGTGTCGGCGGTGGGCTCGATGCTGCTCGGGCTCGCGCTCGCGCGCCTCGCGCGCCGGCGGCCGGCCGCGGGCGGCCCCTATGCGTACACGCGCGATGCGTTCGGGGAGTTCGCGGGCTTCCAGGTCGGCTGGGGTTACTGGATCTCGTGCTGGACCGGGGTCGCGGCACTCGCGATCGCGACGGTCGGCTACCTCGGCGATCTCGTGCCCGCCGTGCTCGCGAGCCCGTTCGCGGCGAGCGCGACCGCGATCGGCGCGATCGTGCTCCTGTGCGCGATCAACGTGAGCGGCGTGCGCCGCGCGGGCGGCGTGCAGGTCGTCACGGTCGTGCTCAAGCTCCTGCCGCTCTTCGCCATCGCGGTGTTCGGCTTTGCGCGCTTCGAGCCCGAGCACTTCCGGCCGTTCAATCCCTCGCCTCTGCCGCTCTTCGGCGCCGTGCAGGCGTGCCTGGCGCAGACGCTGTGGGCCTTCACGGGCTTCGAGTCGGCCTCGGTCGCGGCCGGCGAGGCGCGCAACCCCGAGCGCGACGTGCCGCGCGCGACGCTGCTCGGAATCGGGCTCGCGACGGTGCTCTACGTCGTGTGCACGGTGGCGGTGATGGGGCTCGTGCCACGCGAAGTGCTCGTGAACTCGAACGCCCCTTTCGCCGACGCGGCGAGGGAGCTGTGGGGTTCCAGCGCAGGCAAGCTGGTGGCCGCGGTTGCCTTCGTGTCGTGCTTCGGCGCGCTGAACGGCTGGATCCTCGTCTCGGGCCGGATGCCGCTGGCGATCGCACGCGATGGCCTCTTCCCGCGCTTCTTCCAGCGCCTCTCGCGGAGCGGCACGCCCGCGCAGGGGCTGGTGCTCTCGTGTGCGCTGGCCTGCGCGATGGTCGTGGCCAACACGAGCGGATCCCTGGTCGCGATGTACAACGCGATGATCGTCCTCGCCACGCTGTCGGCGCTCGTGCCGCTGGTCTTCGCCGCGATGGCCGAGGCGCTCGTCTCGCTGCGCGAGCGGCGCGCCGGAGCCGCTTCCGCGACCGCCGGCATCGTCATCGGCTTCGCCGCGTTCGGTTACGGGTTGCTCGTGGTCGGCGGTGCCGGCCACGTGTACGTGTACTGGGGCTTCCTGCTGATCCTGAGCGGGCTCCCCTTCTACGTGGTGGCGCGCGCGAGGCCGCCTGCGGGCTAGAAGAGGCCCGAGACCGGACCTGAATCAGCGCCGGCGTCCTCGACGCCGCGGCGTTTCGCGAGCTCGATCGCCTGCTGCTTCGCTCTGCGCTGCAAGACGCGCACACGCCAGACGATGACGATCGTCACGGGAAGGGCGACCGCGAAAGCCAGCAGGGACTCTCCGAGCGTCGCCATGGGGTGCTCCGTCGAAGATGCTACCGCGACTCGGCTCGCGCGGTCGCTGCATCCATTCGCCGCTGCAGCACGAGGTACGCGACGAACACGAGCACGCCCACGAGCGCGCAGCTCGCCCACAGCGTGCGCGGGCCCTGGTGCTCGTAGAGCGCGGTGCCGAGGAGCGGCGCCAGGATCATCGGGACGGCGAAGCCGAGGTGGTAGACGCTCATGTAGCGGCCGACCGCGTTCGCCGGCGCGCGGCGCGACGCGAACGCGGCGCCCAGCGGGAAGAAGAAGAACTCGCCGCAGGTCCACAGCACGATCGAGAGCAGCGCCACGGAGGCGCCGCCGGCGAGTGCGTTCACGCCGTAGCCGAGGCCGATGAGCAGCGCGCCCAGACCCACGAACGGCAGCGCCGAGCGGTGCTCGACGCGCCGGATGACCTGCATCTCGAACAGCACGATGAGCACCGAGTTCACGGCCAGCGCGCGTCCGACGCCCGACTCCTCGAAGCCGAGGTCCTCCTTCAGGAACACGGGCAGCGCCCCGAAGAACTGGAACAGCACCGTGGCCGTGGCGCACTGCAGGAGCACCACGGAGAGGAACAGGGGATCGCGCCAGGGCGAGGGCACGGCAGTGCGCGGCGTCTCCTCGTGCGGAACCGCGCAGGGCGCGCGGCTCCCGAAGCTCCACAGGACGAGCGCGGCGAGCAGCGACGTCCCGGCGTCGATCGGGAAGAGCCAGCGGTAGTCGATGTCGGCCAGCATGCCGCCGACGGGCATGCCGATCGTGAGGCCCACGCTCACCGCCAGGCTCATCAGCGAGAACGCGCGCGCGCGCGACTCGGGCCCGACCGCGGCCGAGATCGCGGACGCGTTCGCGGGGCGGAACGAATCGGAGGAGAGGCTCGTGGCGACGATCGACAGCGCGATCAGCTCGGTCCGGCGCACGAGCCCGAGCGTCATCAGGAACAGCGCCTGGCCGATCAGGCTCGCGAGCTGCACGCGCCGCGGCCCGTACCGATCCGTCAGGTGTCCACCGATGGTGACGCCGAGGATCGAGCCCACGCCGTACAGCGCGACGAGCCGCCCGGCCACGTCGACGGCGAGCCCGCGCTCCTCGGCCAGGTACAGCTCGAGAAACGGCAGCACCATCATCCCCAGGCGATTGACGAACAGGACCGCCGACAGCACCCACACCTGGCGCGGGAGCCCGGAGAAGGCGTCGCGGTAGCTGCGTGCGATCGCGCCCAGCATGGAGCGCGGGAGTGTAGGGATCGCCCGGGCGAGCGCGAGCGCGAGACCTACTTCTCGAGCCGCAGCGTGCGCGTCTCGCCGGCGCGCTCGAACACCACGATGGCCGGGTCGACCTGCGCGAGCTGGTGCTTCACGGCCGCGACCTCGGCCGGCGGGACGTGCATCGCGACGATGTGCTTCGCGCCCGTGCGCTCGCGCGAGAGCTGCACGGAGTCCGCGTCCATCAGCCACCAGTACGGCAGGAACGCGACGTCGATCGCGCGCTCGGGCAGGCGGTACGCGACCAGGTCCGCGGCGCGCACGTCCGAGTCGCCCACGTGCAGGAGGCGCGCGTCGCCGAGCTCGATCACGTGCCCGAGGTTCTGCACGCCGTTGTCCGTGACGCCGTGGGGCAGGCGCAGGAGCTCGACGTCGATCGAGCCCTCCTCCGCGGCGAGCGTCTTCTCGGGCTCCGGCAGCAATGCGCGCACGTTCTCGCGGACGCCGCCCTCACCCAGCTGCTTCGCCAGCAGGTCGATCACGTCGGGCGCCGACAGGAACGGGACCGACGCCTGCGCCTTCAGGTACTCCGCGGCCGACGACGCCTGGAAGTGGTCGCGGTGGAAGTGGCTCGTCAGCGCCAGATCCACGCCGTCGAACGGCGCGCGCGCGGCGACCATGTCGGCGTGCAGGTCGACGGGGAGCGCGGCGTACTCCCCGTAGGGCTCGGCCACGAAGGCGTCGATCAGGAGCTTCGTGTCGCCCGCGCTCACGAGGAAGCCCTCGTTCGCGAGGTAGACGATCTCGATCTCCGCGCGGTCGTCCCGATGCGCGCCGAAGCCGAGGAGCGCCAGGAATCCGAGCGGCAGCAGGCGCACGCGTGTGCTCATGCCGGCAGCGTACTGCGGGCGCGAGGGCACGCGTCGGGCCGTGCGAGTCCTTACGGGTTCGCTACCCGATGACGCGAAACCGGCACGAGCGCTCTCGCGCTCCCGCGCCCTCTCGTAGAGGATCGCTCCGCGTGCCGGCCCTCGTCCTTCGTCTGCGCGAGCGATCGCGCGCCCTGCGTCTCGGCCTCGTGGCCGGCGCGTGCCTCGCCGCGATCGCGATCCTCGCGCTGCGCGGGCCGATCTTCGAGGTCACGAACGAGGGCACGCTCGCCGACCGCCGCACCTTCTTCGGCCTTCCCAACGCGTGGAACGTGCTCTCGAACCTTCCCTTCGCGGCGGTGGGAGCTCTCGGGCTCGCGCGCGTGCGCCCGCTCGCTCCGGCGCTGCGGCCCGCGGTGTTCCTGTGCTTCCTCGCGATCGCCGCCGTGGCTCTGTGCTCGGGCTTCCACCATCTCGCACCCAGCCCCGAACGCCTGCTCGTCGACCGCCTGCCGATCACGCTGGCGTTCGTGGGGCTCTTCGCGTGGGTGCTCGGCGACCGGCTGCACCCGCGCTGGGCGCTCGCGTTGCCGTTACCGGGCGCGCTGCTCGCGTTCCTCGCGCTGTGGCTGTGGAGCCACGGCGGCACCGGCACCGGCGACCTGCGGCCCTACGCGCTGGTGCAGGTGCTGCCGCTGGTCGCGATCCCGCTCCTGCTCACGCTCTTTCCCGGCGAGCTGCGCGAGACGCGCTTCCTCGCCGCCCTGGCGCTCTACGGACTCGCGCTCGCCTGCCAGGCGCTCGACGCGCGGATCTTCGCGCTCGGCGAGATCGTCAGCGGGCACACGGTGAAGCACCTGCTCGCGGCAGCGGCGTGCGCGTGCCTCGTGCCGCCGGCGCCCGCTACACGCTCCTAGGCCGTCGGCGCCAGCTCGTCGATGAGCGCGAGGAGCGTCGCCGGCTCCACGGGCTTCACGAGGTGCGCCTTGAAGCCGGCGTCCTGGATCCGGCGCCGGTCGTCGCGCGAGCCGTAGCCGGTCAGGGCGACGATCGCGGGAGAGTTCCCGTCCGTCGCGGCGCGCATGTGCCGCGCCACCTCGTAGCCGTCCATGCCGCCGGGCATCTCGATGTCGAGGAAGACGATCTCCGGACGCACGTCCGCGAGCTGCTCGAGCGCGCTCGGGCCGTCGTGCGCGATGCTCACGCGGTGACCGCTCACGCGCAGGATCGTCGCCAGCGTCTCGGCCAGGTCGCGGTTGTCGTCCACGATCATCACGCGCTTCTCGCGCAGCGCACCGGTCGCTGCCGGTGAGCGTGGCTCGTGCGCGTCGGGCACCGCCGCCGCGTCCGCGCTCAGCGGCAGACGCACGACGAACTCGCTCCCGCGCCCGGGGCCCTCGCTCACCGCGTGCGCGCTGCCGCCGTGGAGCGTCACGATCTGGCGGACGAGCGCCAGGCCGATGCCCAGGCCCTCGTTCACGCTGCCGGGCACGCGGTCGGCCTGCGTGAACACGTCGAAGATGCGATCGAGCTGCTCCGCGCGGACGCCGATGCCCGTGTCGCGCACGCGCAGCACGGCCTCGGCGCCGGAGCGCTCGAGCACGACCGAGATGCGCCCGCCGGTCGGCGTGTAGCGCGTGGCGTTGTGCAGGAGATTCGAGACGACCTGGTCGAGCCGCGTCGGATCTCCATGAATCGGCAGCGGCGCCTCGGGGAGCGCGAGCGAGAGCTGGAGCTCGCGCGCCGCGATGGACGCGCGCTGCGTCTCGGTCGCACGCTCCACCACCTCGCGCAGGTCCACGGGCTCGCGGCGGATCGCGATCGTGCCCTTGCCGATGCGCGAGAGGTCGAGCAGGTCGTCGACCAGGCGCGTCATGTGGCGCAGCTGGCGCTCCATGATCGCGTGCAGCTCGTTCGTCCCCGGATCGGGCGCTCCGCGCATGCGCAGGAGCTGCACGGCGTGGGTGATGGGCGCCAGCGGGTTGCGCAGCTCGTGGCCGAGCATGGCGAGGAAGCGGTCCTTGGCGGACTGCTCCTCGCGCAGGTCCTCGGTCAGCTGCTCCGCGTTGCGCCGTGCGGCGTGCTCGGCCGTCAGGAGGCGCGCGCGTTCGGTCTCCGAGGCCTTGCGCTCGAGGAACTGCCCGATGTGGCTGCCGATCGAGGTCACGAGCTGCATGAGCTGCGCGTCCGTGCGCCGGGTTTCGCGGCTGAGGCACTCGATCACGCCCAGGACGTGCTCGCCGAGCACGACCGGGAACGCCATCGCCCCGTGCAGACCGACGCGCGCGGCGACCGGCGCGCGCGGGAAGTTCGAGTCGCGCACCACGTCCTCGACCCAGGCGGGCGCCGCCGCCGACCACACGCGGCCGGGCAGCCCGACGCCCGGCGTGAACGCCCGGGAGCGCGTCTCCTCCGCGAACGCGGACACGCTCGGTCCGGACGCGTGCCAGAACTCGACGCAGCGCAGGACGCCGTCCTCCGACGCCATCCAGAACGCGCTCACGTCGAACTGCAGCTCGGAGCACAGCACCTGCAGGATGCGCGTGCGCGTGTCGACCACCGATCCGCCCTCGGCGAGGACGCGCGTCACGGCGTGCTCGGCCGCGCGATGCCGCTCGAGCCGGTCGCGCTCGGCGATGGCGGCGCCGAGAAGCAGCCCGGTGCCCGCCAGCACCGCGATGAAGCCCTGCAGGTAGATCCAGCGCTGGTCGATGCTCGAGTAGCCGAATGGTCCCAGGCCCTGCCCCGTGGCCCACGTGGCCACCGCCGCCGTGGTGAGCAGCGCGACCGTCGTGCCGTGCTGCCCGAAGCGCAGCGCGGACCAGATGACCAGCGGGAACACGACGTACGCGAACGGCGGAGTCTCCGGGTCGAGCGCGAACGAGACGCGGAACACCGAGTGGGTCGACCAGGCGAGGCCGATCATGACGAGCACGAGCTCGACGACGCGCTGGCGCGTGAGCGGCCTGCGCGGCGCGCGCGACCACACGAGCAGCGTGGGCGCGAGGAGCAGCACGCCCATCGCGTCCCCGAGCCACCACACCTTCCAGAGGTCCGCGAAGTGGTCCCACTGCTGGACGCCGCCGAGGCACAGGCTCGAGACTCCGACGGTCGCCGCCGCGGTCGTCGTGACGGCCGCCGCCAGGACGATCGCGAGCACGTCGCGCATCCGCCCCAGCGACGGCGTGAACGCCAGGGATTGCAGCACCCAGGCGCCGGCGAGGCCCTCGAGCGTGTTGCCGGTGGCGATGCCGAGCGCCGTCCCGAGCGGCTCGCTCGCCCACAGGTTCGCGACCAGCGCGCCGATCCATACGCCCGGCCAGAACGAACGTCCGAGCAGGAACAGCGCCGCGAGCGCGATCCCGGACGGCGGCCAGACCGCGGTCACCTGCTCGGCGATGCCGAGCGACAGACCGAGCCGCGCCGCGAGAAAGTACGCGGCAGCCAGTCCGATCAGGACGCCGGCGCGGGCGCGGCCCTGGATCCGGAGGTTCGGGGCATCGAGCATGGGAGCTCGGTCAGGAGAGCGCGCTTCGCGCATCCGGGCAAGAGCACCGGCTTCGAGAAGCCTCGGAGCCCGCGCGCGGGACTCGCGCGGGGGAATCGGCTTGCTAGCCCGACGCTTTTCCCTTCACCATCGCGGAGATCATCAGGCCGCCGAGGAACCAGCCTCCGCCCTGGTCGATGAGCTCGAAGAGCACGTAGTCGTCGGGGAAGCGGTAGAAGTTCCAGTACGAGCTCTCCAGCGACAGCCAGGCGAAGATCCCGAGCGAGAACACGATCGCCACGCGCGTGGCGTAAGCGCAGGAAGTCGTCGCCAGGATGCTGGCCGCGATCAGCGCAGCGAGCACGTTCGAGGCGAACTCGATCGCGAGCGACTTCGGGAAGTTCACCGCTTTTCCCTCGGGCTGGTACACGAGGAACGCGAACGGGCCGCGCGCCTGACGCTGCTCGAAGGCCTCTACTTCCGCGGGGTTCTTGCTGTCGTAGCCCGCGCCGGGCAGGAGGTAGACGTCCGCGCGCGGCAGGCCCTTCTGCATGGCCGCGAGCAGCGCGTCCTCGCTGGCCAGGTCGGGCGCCGTCGCGAGCTCGCCGATGCCGAGCCAGGCGGGCACCGCGATGTGCGAGACCGCGCTCCACACGAACACGAAGAGACCGCCGACCAGGGCTGCCAGGAGGATCTTCATCGGCCGGTCACTCCGTCGCGATCAGGTGCAGGGTCGTCTGACGTCCGTCGAGGAAGCGCACGGCCTGGCCGTCGAAGAAGGCGTCCTCCTCGAGCTGGATCGAGGCCTTCTCGCCGTTCCACTCGGGCACGGGCACACCGCAGGCGAGCTCGATGGCGTAGGACGTGCTCGCGTGCAGGCGCGCGTCGCCGGTGCCGGGGACACCGCCCTGCTGGTCCCAGAGGCCGATCGTGGGGCCCGCGCCGTGGCCGTGGAAGCCGAGCGGGTGCGAGTAGATCGTGGCGTCGATGCCGGCGCCGCGCGCCGCGTCGAGCGCGCGCTGCAGGATCTCGTTGCCCGTGCGGCCACCCTTGAACTCCGCCGTGAGCAGGTCCTGCAGGCGGTTGCCGGTCGCGAGCGCGGCCTTCAGCCCCGCGGGAGCGTCGCTCTCGCCCGCGTTCAGCACGTAGGCGTGCTGCTGCACGTCCGTGTTGAGCCGCAGGTACGTGATCCCGAAATCGACGTGCACGAGATCTCCAGGACGCACGACCTCGGGACCGCGGCGGCGCGCGAAGCTCGCCGTCTCCTCGTCGCCGCCGGCGCGCTGCAGCGTGACCGTGGGGTGGAACCAGGTGTCCACGCGCAGGTCGAGCACGCGCTCGCGGAACCACCACTCGAGGTCAGTGGTCGTGGTCACGCCCGCGCGCACGGTGGCGAAGCCCTCGGCGATGATGCGGTGCGTCAGCGCGCACAGCGCGGAGTAGACCTCCATCTCGGCCGGCGTGCGCGTCTCGAGCCAGCCGATCGCCAGACCCTCGCCCGAGACGACGCGCGAGCGCAGGCGCTCGGGCAGCGCCGCGACGAGCCGCTCGTACTCCGTGGACGCGAGCCCGTCGGCCAGGCCGAAGTCGCGCGAGCGGTTCACGGCGATGCGCGCCGGGTCGCGCTCGTTGACGAGGCTCGCGAGCCGCTTCCACTGGTCGGGCTCCTCCTGCGGGTTCCACGCGCCGGGGAAGAGGCCGCCCACGTCGTAGCGCGAGATCGAGAAGCGCTCGACGCCCATGGCCTGGCCCGCGTCGTGGAACACGAGGATCGTGCGCCGGCGCGCGCGCAGCCAGGTCGAGGGCAACATGGTCTCGAGCACCGGGTCCTCGTCGTACTCGCGCGCGACCAGGATCCAGAGATCGACGCCCTCGCGGCGCATGAGCTCGGGGACGAGCGTGTCGAGCCGCGCGTGCAGCCAGTCGTCGACGATCTGCGCGCGCTGGCGCAGCGGCAGGACGGCGACGGGCTCGGCCTCCTGCGGCTGCGGGAACGAGACGAGGGGACCGACGACGAGCAGCAGGGAGAGGAGCGTCATCGCGGCGCGGATGGTAGCAGCCGGGGGGCGGTGGCTCCGCAAGGCTCCTCGCGCGTCGGCGTGCCACTCGACGGGAAGGCCGCGTGCGCGCGAGAAAAAAGTCGCGAGCCCGAGGCCCTCACCCACCTTCCAGCGCGAGCTCGTACTGGCGCTGCCGGTCCTCCATCCCCGCGCGCTCGTGCTCGTAGGCCGCGGGCAATCGCTCGAGCGCCTCGGTCTGGTTCTCGAGCGCATCCGCGTGCGCACCGGTGGCGTGCTGCGCTGCAGCGAGCGTGTCGAGGATCATCCACAGCGCCTCGCCGCCCCGAGCGCGTTCGAGGTCGCTGGCACGCTTCGCGAGCAAGAGCGCGCTCCCGGGATCGCCGAGCTCCGGCGCGATCGACAGGATCGTCCACGCCAGCGCGTTCAGATCACGGGCCGTCGTGTCCGTGCGCTCGAGCATCCGCTCGCCCGTCGCGAGCAGGCTGTCGACGACGGTGCGCGCACGCTCGGGCCAACCCTGGACCGCGAACGCGTCCACGAGTCCGCTCGCCGCCGCGACCGTGGTCGGGTGATCGTCGCCCAGGCGGACGCGCAGCGCGTCCCACGCGTTCCGCAGCACCGCCTCGGCCTCCTCCGTCCGGCCTGCCGCGAAGAGCAAGAGGCCCAGGCCGACGTTCGCGCCGCCCGTCTCGGGATGACTCGCGCCGTACACGCGCTCGCACGACGCGACGGCACGACGCAGCAGGCGCTCGGCCTCGTCCTGCCGACCGCGCTGCCGCTCGAGGCCGGCGAGGTTGCGCACCGCGAGCAGCGTCCCGGGGTCGTCCGCGCCGTGCACGCGCTCGAAGCCGGCCAGGGCCTCGCGCAGGAGCGGCTCCGCCTCGTCGAGACGTCCCATCCGCGCGAGGGCGTCCGCCAGGTTGACCAGCGCTCCGAGCGTGTCCGCGTGGTCGGGTCCCCGGACGCGCCGCTGGCCCTCGAGCACACGTCGGTGCAGAGCGACGGCCTCCTCGTCCACCGAGAGGCGCGCGTGCGCCACCGCCAGGTTGTTGAGCGCGCCCAGAGTGAACGGATCGTCCTCGCCTGCGGAGCGCGTGAGCGCGTCCACGGCGGAGCGCAGGAGCTCTTCGGCCTCGGCCACACGGCCCTGCTCGAGCCGCAGCGCCGCGACGTTCACCTGCGCGGCCAGCGTGGCGCGGTCATCGGGCCCGAACGCGTGCCGGAACAGTTCGAGCGCCCGCGCGAGCTCTCGCTCCGCGTCGTCCATGCGGCCGAGGTCGAGGTACGCGAGGCCCAGCGCCTGGCGCAGTCGCGCCTCGATACGCGGCTGCTGCGCGAAGTCCGCGCCCACGCGCCGCGCGGCGTGATCCAGCACGTCGCCCGCGGTCACTTCGAGGCCCGCTCCGCCGGGGCTCACCGACCCGAACATCTCGGTCAGGAAGACCGTCACGGCGTCGGATTCGTCGCGCGCGAGCTCGGCGGCCTGGGCCTCCGCCTCGGCGCGCTCGCGCTCGCGCACCGCTTCCGCGAGGCCCCAGCCCGTGCCGACGACGCCGGCGACGAGCGCGACCGCGACCGCCGCTGCGGCAGCGACCGCGACGCGGTGGCGGCGCACGAACTTCGACGCGCGGTAGCCGACGCCCGGCGGGCCGGCCAGCACGGGCTCGTCGGCGAGGTGGCGGCGCACGTCGGCACCCAGCGCCGCGGCCGAGTCGTAGCGGCGCGCGCGGTCCTTCTCGAGCGCGCGCAGCGCGATCCAGTCGAGGTCGCCCTCGAGCTTCCTGCGCAGCTCGCGCGGTTCGAGGCCGCGCTTGCGGGCGATCGCGGCCGTGCCCTGCGTGCCGACGCGCGCCGAAGGACGCTGCGGCTCGTCCTCGCGGATCCGGCGCTGGAACTCCTCGACGTCGTGGACGAGCACGCGCGAGTCGAACGGCGTCGTGCCGGTGAGCAGCTCGTAGAAGAGCACGCCCAGCGAGTAGACGTCCGTGCGCGTGTCGACGTCGAGCGCGCCGCCGGCCTGCTCGGGGCTCATGTAGGCCGGTGTGCCGAGGAACTGGCGCAGCTCGGTGAAGAGCGTGCGCTCCGTCAGCCGCCCGTGCATGGCCTTGGCGATGCCGAAGTCGATCACCTTGGGCACCGGACGTCCTTCGGCGAGCGCGACGAGCACGTTCGAAGGCTTGATGTCGCGGTGCACGACGCCCTTCTGGTGCGCATGCTGGACCGCGTCGCACACCTGGGCGAAGAGCGCGAGCCGCTCGCGCGGACCGAGGCTCGCCTGGTCGCAGTACTCCGTGATCGCGACGCCGCGCACGAGCTCCATCACGAAGTACGGACGCCCGTTCTCCGTCGTGCCGCCGTCGAGCACGCGAGCGATGTTGGGATGGTCCATCAGCGCGAGCGCCTGGCGCTCGGCCTCGAAGCGCGCCACGACCTGCTTCGTGTCCATCCCGAGCTTGATGACCTTGAGGGCCACCGTGCGCTGGACGGGCTCGCTCTGCTCGGCCATGTAGACCGAGCCGAAGCCGCCGTCGCCGAGGTGCTGGAGCAGCTTGTAGCGGCCGATCACCGTGCCCGCGACGTCACCGGGCTCGCCGTGGTCGATGATGGTCATCGCGGGCCGCGAGCGTACCCGCTGCGCGGGGCCTTTCGCTGCGGCACCCGCGGACGTCGTGGCCGCCGCGGGCGCTAGTGGGCTGTCGGGTTCAGCTGCACCGGAGTTCCGCCGGCCAGCGGCACCGAGAACAGCTCGAACACGTTGTCCTGGTCCTGGTCGGCGCGATAGACGACGCGCGCGGAGTCGGGACTGATCTCCGCGTCCATCACCTGGCCTCCCGGAGCGAGCGGGGCGTTCAGGCGCTCCGGCGCGCCGCCGTCCAAGGGGACGCTGAAGAGCTCCGATTGCACGAAGAAGTTCGGGAGCATGTGGCACGAGCGGTACACGAAGCGCGTCGAGTCCGGGCTCGTCAGCGCCTGGAGGAACCCGTGGGTGAGTTGCGCCGGGGCGCCGCCGTCTATGGGCGTGCTCCACAGCCCCTCGTAACTCTGGAAGATCACGTGGCTCGAATCGGGGGTGATGCGACCGGCGTCCCACGCCGCCGGGACGAGCTCCACGACCAGCGGTGTCTCCAGCGAGGCGCTGTAGAGACCGAGGTCGCCGTCGCCGAGTTCCGCGTGGTAGACGGCCCAGTGGCCGTCGGGGCTGATCTCGAAACCGTCGACCCTCGCCTCCATGGGCGCGCTGATCGTCGTCGGCGGGCCGCCCGCGATCGGGACCGAGCGGAGGTCGTCCCGGCCCCAGTAGTCCGCCTGGACATAGAGCACGCGCGCGCCGTCCGGGTGGATTCGGAAGCCCTCGGTCAATCCCTGCCCGGACGTGAGCTCGACCGCGGTCCCGCCCGTGATCGGCACGCTGTACAGGAGAGAGTACCACCGGTAGACGACGTAGCCGCTGTGCGTGAGCTCGTAGTCGCGCAGGTACAGGCCCTGCACGTCGCTGAGCTGGATCGAAGGGCCGCCCGCGATCGGGACGGAGTAGAGCTCGTAATGCTCGTTCGCCGCGACGTCGGCTCTGTAGACCACGCGCGTGCCGTCGTCCGAGATGCGGAAGTCCACCACGTCGCGCGCGCCGACCAGGGGCAGATTCAGCTTCACCACCGGACCGATGGACAGCGGCCGGCTGTAGAGCTCGATGACGCCGTCGCGCTCGGCATCGGCGCGGAAGACGACGCGCTGCGAGTCCGGGCTGAACGCGAAGTCGATCACGTCGCCGCCCGCGACGAGCGCGGGGCTGAGCCGGACCGGCGGTCCGCTCGAGAGGAGCGCGCCGTAGAGCTCGAACGTCTCGTCCGTGTCGAGGTCGCCCACGAAGACCGCGCCCGCGGAATCGGGGGTGATCGCGTACGCGGTCACGTCGCCGCCGGCCACGGACGCACGGTCGAGCCTGCGCGCGGGCCCGCCGTCGATCGAGACGGTGAAGAGCTCGAAGGCACCGTCCTCGATCGCGTCCGCGAGATAGACGACGCGCGCGGAGTCCGGGCTGATGCGGCTGCTCACGACGTCGGAGCGAGTGGCGTGCGGGTCGTGGAGGGCGCGCTGCGCGGCGGCCGTGCCGGCGAGCACGAGCGCGCCTGCACCGACGAAGAGCACGGATCGGAAAGCGTCCGAAGACAACATGGGGGCCTCCGCGGGGCTGGACGGAACCATGGTAGCCGCACCGGCGGCTTGCCGGGCGTTCCGGATCGCGTCCGTGCTCCCCTTGACGGTTGCCTGATTTGCATCCGTCCGGAGCGCGACGAATGATCCTCCCCCGCGATGCTCGAACGCTTCGAAGAGGACGGCCTCACCGGCCACCGCTCGACCCTGCTCCGGTCGCTCGGCGTCCCCCACCTCTTCACGACGCGGCTCTGCCGCGGGCAGCGCGACTTCGACCTCGGGGCGCTCGATGACCGCGGTCGTGAACGCCTGCGAGCGGCCGCCGGCGCCCCGGATGCACGCATCGTCCATGTCCGTCAGGTGCACGGCTCGCGGGCGGTTCTCGTCGCGCCGGGCGCCGTTCCGGCGGGCGACGTCGAGGCGGACGCGCTCGTGACCGAGCTCGCGGACGTGCTCCTGTGCGTGCACGTCGCCGACTGCGTCCCCGTGCTCCTGGCAGCGCAGGGGGGCCGGCGCGTCGCGGCCGTGCATGCCGGCTGGCGGGGTGTGGTCGCGGGCGTGATCGCGCGCGCAATCGAGGTGCTCGGCCGGGATGGCGTGACCGCCGCCATCGGCCCGTGCATCTCGGTCGAGCGCTACGAGATCGGCCCGGAGGTGGCCGAGGCCTTCACCCGCGTCGGGCTCGCGCTCGCCGTGCGCGAGCGGCCGGGCGCGCGCCCGCACCTCGACCTGCGGGCCGCGGTCGAGCACCAGCTGCGCGGCCAGGATGTCACGCGCATCGACACGAGCGACCACTGCACGTATCGCGACCAGGAGGAGTTCTTCTCCTACCGTCGCGACGTGACGCATGCGGGCCGCGGCCACACGGGTCGGCTCGGGGCGCTGATCGGCGTGACAGATCGAGCGTGACGACGAGCGGAACCGGCGTTCGCCCGCGACCGTCGTAGGGTCTGGCGCGCGCTCCCCCCGAGCGGACGTCCCACTCCGATGAGCACCCTCGTCACCCCCCGCACCGTCCGTCACTCCGTCCTTCGTGCGCCGAGCGCCGAGCTCTGCGTGCGGCGCGAGGGCATTCGCTTCCAGAACCGCCGCCGCGACCTGATCCAGATCGAGATCGAGGTCGAGAACCGCGGGCCCGTGCACTCCGCTCCGGAGTCGTTGACGCTCGAGGCGGCACCGCTCGGCGCGTTCGTGCGCTGGCGGCCGCTCACGCAGCTCGTCCTGCCGTCAATCCCTCCCGGAGGCACGGCGATCGTGCGCACGCTCGTCCCGCCGTCGCGGCCGCGCGCGCTCGGAGGATTCTCCGGACTCGTGTCTCCGGAGCTGCGCACCGCGGCGGGAGCACCCGAGCGCGGTCGACCCGCTCCCGCGCAGGCGATCGGTGCGGCCGCCCAGCTCCTGCTCCAGATGCTCTCGCTCACGTCCAAGGTGACCTCGGTGTGCGAGCTGCCGGCCGACCTGATGGAGCTCCTCGACCACGGACAACCGCACTGGGCCGGCAACCTGAACGTCTGGATCCAGAGGAAGGCTGTGGAGCGCCACGCGGCTCGCCTGCGCATCCACGCCGACCGGCCCAACCTCGCCATGTTCCTCGTGGGCGATCGCGCGGATCAGTACTCCTTCCGCCTGGTCGAGCCGCGGGGCTGGAAGGCGCTGCTGTTCGACGTGGTGCAGCGTCACGCGCTGCACACGAGCGAGAGCGAGCCGCTCTGGCACCCGTTCCCGACGCTCGTGAGCCCGCAGCCGCTGATGCTCGTCGTGCGTCCGCCCGCGAATTGCACGAAGGGAGCGGTCGAAGTGCAGGTGACGCAGCGCTCGTCCGGGAAGACGGTCCGTGTCGAGTTCGATCTCGATCCCGCCGCCGCGGGCTCGGGCTGCTACACGCTCTGACGCCGGTCATCCGGTCTCCCTACCCACTCGGTCGAATGGCGGGCGAGGCCGCGCGAGGGCAAGCTGTCGCTCCCAGCGGATGGGCCTCCTCCACCGAGCCGCGTTGCCCGCGATCGCGTTCCTCCTCGTCGGAGCGCGCGCCGGCCACGCCCAGGGCGAGCTCGACGCCGCGATCGAGCACGCGCTCGACTTCACCGGCACGCGCCTCGGCGCCGCCGTCCAGTCGTTAGCGACCGACCGCTACCCGAGCTCGACGGGCTCGAGCGGCGCGTGGTCGACGACGCCGTCCGGCGACTGGACCAGCGGCTTCTTCCCGGGCTGCCTGTGGCAGCTCCACGAGCACACGGGCGTTGCGAGCTGGCGCACGGCGGCCGAGGCGTGGCTCGTCGATCTCGAGGGCGAGTCGGGTGACACCTCGACGCACGACGTGGGTTTCAAGATCTTCCCGGGCTTCGCGCGCGGGTTCGATCTCACGGGCGACGATGCGCTGCGGCAGGTCGTGCTCGAGGGCGCGGCCTCGCTCGCGACGCGCTACAGCCCGACCGTCGGCGCGATCCGCTCCTGGAACGGCCCGACCTCGTCGGACTTCCGCGTGATCATCGACAACATGATGAACCTCGAGATCCTGCTGTGGGGCGCGCGCCACGGCGGGCCGAGCACCTGGCGCGACATGGCCGTGAGCCACGCGCTGCGCACGCGCGCCGAGCACGTGCGCGCCGACGGCAGCACCTACCAGGTCGTGAACTTCGACCCGGCCGACGGCTCCGTGCAGTGGAAGGACACGCACCAGGGCCACGACGCCGAGTCGACGTGGTCGCGCGGCCAGGGCTGGGCCGTGTACGGCTTCACGATGCTGTTCCGCGAGACGCAGGACGCGCGCTTCCTCGCGACGGCGCGCCTCGCGGCGGACTATTTCGTCACGCACCTGCCGGCGGACTCGGTGCCGTACTGGGACTTCGAGCTCCCGAGCTTCGCGGGCGAGCCGCGCGACAGCTCGGCGGCCGCAGTCGGCGCGGCGGGGTTGCTCGAGCTCGCGCACCTCGAGCCGAACGCGGGCCGCGCCGAGAACTACCTCGCCGCCGCGCGCGCGATCCTCGCCTCGCTCACGTCGACCGCGTACCTGTCCGAGGGCACGAGCAACGCCGCCGTGCTCCTGCACGGCACGCAGAACCGCCCTTCGGGGCGCTACGACACGGGCCTGATCTACGGTGACCACTACTTCCTGGAGGCGTTGCTGCGCTACCGCCGCTGGTTCGGCGCCGTTCCGTTCGCGAGCTCGCTCGCCGTCGCGACGCCGCAGGGAGAGGCCGTGGACGTGACGCTCGCCGGCGGCGACGGCCAGCAGTGCGAGCTCGAGTTCACGCTCGTGGACCTGCCCCGGCACGGATTCGTCGGCGTCCCGAGCGCCGAGGCCTGCGCGTCGGGCGCGACGAACCACGACAGCTCGATCGTGCGCTACCTGCCGCTGCCCTCGTTCACCGGCACGGATTCGTTCACGTACCGCGTGAGCGACGGCGTGAACGCGAGCGCGCCGGCCGAGGTGACGATCGCGGTGAACGGGCAAGGCGGCGCGAGCACGACCTTCCTCGCGCAGGCCGACTCCAAGGTCCAGTCCGGCAGCCCGGGCTCGAACTACGGCTCGGACACGACGCTGCGCGTGCGCGGCAGCTCGCCCGAGTGGCGCACCTACGTGCGTTTCCAGGTGAGCGGCATCGACGGCCCGGTGAGCTCCGCGCGCGTGCGTCTGTTCGTGACGGACGCCTCGAACGACGGCGGCTCGCTGTTCGCGACCGCGAGCTCGTGGAGCGAGGGCTCGCTGACCTGGAGCAACGCGCCGGCGCCCAGCGGGAACGCGCTCGACGCCGCCGGCTCGGTCGCCGCGGACGCGTGGGTCGAGTACGACGTCACCGCGGTGGTGTCCGGCAACGGCACCTACTCGTTCGCGCTGACGTCGGGCAGCACGGACAGCGCCTACTTCTCCTCGCGCGAGGGCGCGCATCCACCGGAGCTGATCGTGGGCGGCGGGCCTTCAGAGGTCCCACCACTGGTGCAGCCCGCGCCGCGATCACCGGTCGACGGTGGCTCGCACACCGCGGCTTCGCGGGCCCCCTAGAGGGCGCACGCGTCCGCTGTCCGCTACAGGTGGAACTGCCAACCGGCCTGGAGCGCCGAAGCGTTCTCGACGTCGAACGGAAGCTGCCCGGACGTGTAGCTCAGGAGGAATCCCTGGTCCGTCGTGAGGGACAGCTCCACGTAATCGAAGTCGTCGAACCCGGCGTCCTCCACGGCATCCGAGGGGCTGAGCTCGCTGTAGATCCGGTAGTTGGCGTTGAAGAACGTCTGGCTGCTGTCGAGCCACGCGATCGGCGTGCGGAAGGACACCTCGCCGCGCAAGCGCGCGTACGAGTCGCCGTCGTCGGCCTCGTCGCGCGGGCTGTCGCCGTCGGGCTCGATCTGCTCGATGGCGACGAGCACGGTCGGGAACGTCGAACCGCGCACCTGCCACTCCTCGTCGTACCCGGTGAGGAGCCGCAGGGCCGCGAAGGGGAGGTCCAGCACGTTGAACTTCGCCTGCGTGCTGGTCGGATCCCAGACCTTGTAGTCGAGCAGCGCCTGCAACCCGTAGGCGAGGTTCTTGGCCGTGAAGTCCTGGTCGGATTCGAGGCCGAAGTTCAGCCCGATGTCGAAGTGCAGCTGCGGGGTCATGATCGACCGCACCTCGGCGCTGTGCTCGCGGAAGTCCTTGCTCGACTTGAAGTCCTCGCCCAGGTCGGCCAGCCGCCGCAAGCGCTCGAGTCGCCTGTCCAGTTCCTGTTCCGTGGGCGCGGGTGCGTCGCTGCGCACGCCACCGGTCGAGCGGAAGAACTTGTACACCAGGCGCGTTTCGAGGAAGTCCTCGGGATTGACGTCTTCCTCGAAGGCCACGGTGCCGCGAGCGACGAGCTCGAGCTCCCAGCCCGAGTACGTCGTGCCCTCCTCGGAGGGTGGCGCGACGAGCGTCTTGGCGAAGTCGTATCCGACACCCAGCGTGTCCTCGCCGTCGTTCTTCTGGATGACGCGCACCTCCAGGTTCAGGTCGTCCAGGAAGCCCGGTCCACGCTCGTCGAGCAGGCCCCGCAGGAGCTTGTTCGCGGTATCCGGGTCTTCCAGTAGCGCGTCCTTCAGGTGGTCGGTCAGTCCAGCGAGCTGGCCCGCGAGTCCCTCTTCGAGGCTCTTCTCCTCTTCGGGCGCTGCGGAGTCGTTCGGATTCTCGACGTCGAGCGGATTCTCGATGACGAGCGGCATGTCGATCGGCAGGTCCACCGGATGCCCGTCGATGTCGAGGAGCACGTAACCGGGCGGCGCCTCCCGGACGTGGATGCCGTCCTCCGGGAATTCGACCACGTTGCCATCGTCGGCCCGCAACAGGCGCAGTACCGTCCGGCCGCCTTGCGCGACGCGCGGCACGTCCCGCAGAGTCACGACCTTCACTGCGGGATCGTCGAAGAACACGTCGCCGTCCGGCGAGGTGAGCAGGAAGCATCCGCCCGGCAGGACCTCGTCGGGCTGCCGGACTGCAGTCAGGACGACGTTCCCTTCGGCGTTCTTGAAGAGATCGATCGACTCCTGGGCCGTGGCGACTCCCGAACGGAACACGGCGACGAGCGCGAGGAACGCCAGGCGACTTCTACTCTCCATGGTAGGCGTAGTGCTCGTTGTTCGTCTCGGCCAGGTCGGCAACCGACTGGTCCTTGTCGAGGAGAACAGCCACCGCGGCGTTGATCGCCTTCGTCCTCGTCGAGCTCCCCTCGTCCTTGGCGCCCCAGAAGCGCCGGAAGAGGTTGTCGCTCTGGATCGCGATCGTGCGCGCCTTCTGTTTCCGGAGCGGAGTGCTGTCCCCCGGATTCCAGAACCCGAGACTCGTCATCTTCGCGCTGCCCGCCGTGTCGAAGCCCCGTGCGGTCTGATCGAGGTCGACCAACGTGATCCACGTGACCAGACACGAAACATCGGTCTTGTCCCAATTCGCCATTTGCTCCTCCTTGCTCTTCGAAGTCGGACGAGCGGAGCGCATGGCCGAGAACGCCGCGTTCCGACGCGGGTTCCGAACAGACCTCCTGGCCCCCTCCTCCTCCTCTTGACGCGGGATTCTGGACCCGCCTCGGCAAGGCTGTCAACGGTGCGTCAGGCACCGCGCCGCGCGAATCCCACGTCCGGGACGCGCGGACGTTCGACTCCTGCCGTCAGCCTCCGAGCACCAGGTCCAGCGCGTTCGAGAGCACGAACGGCTGCACGCCGCCGATGTGCAGCGCCTGGGCGCTGAAGGCGAAGCCGCACAGGCTCGAGTCGTTGGGCACGGCGGCGGAGAAGAGCGCGAGATCTCCCGAGCCCAGGAGGTGCAGCAGCTTGCCGCTGCCGCCGGTGTTCGCGCAGAGGACGTGCTGGCCGCCGGGCAGCTTGAAGTCCGTGATGCTGTCGAACGCGAAGAGCACCGCGGTCGTGTGACCGGTCGAGGCGAGGTCGACCGTGGCGCTCCAGGTGCTGCCGAGCAGCGGCGCGTTGCTGGCCAGGCTCGGCACGTTCGGGCCCGCGTTGCGGAACGTCACCGAGGTCGCGGTGTTGCAGCTCGAGCGCAGCGCACGCACGTTCGTGCCCGTCCCCGCGATCACGAGCGTCCCATCGATGCCCAGGGCCGGGCCGCCCTGGTTCACGTTGGTGATCGGGAACGACCAGCGCAGCGTGAGGTCGGGGTCGAACGAGTACAGCCGGCCGTTGGAGAAGCCGCCGTTCGAGACGAACACCTTGCCGCTGTGGTCGACGGCCATGTGCGGGGCCGGCGCGCTCCCGATGATCGCGCTGGCCGTCACGGCGAGCGTGTCTCCCGTGTCGGGATCGAGGCGCCGGACCTTGAACTCGCGGTCGAGCATGTAGACCGAGCCGTCGGACGCGCAGGCGAACTCCGACGTCGTCGACCAGCCCGCGTCCACGTGCCACTTCTCGACGAGCGCGAGCCCCGTGTCCTCGAAAGCGTAGAAGAAGTCGGTGTTCGGGTTGTTCTGCGTGCGCGAGAGATAGATCGTCCCGTCCGGCCCGGCGAAGGGCGTGTTCTGGAGCGTGAAGCCCGGCATCAGCGGCGTCTGGTACTGGCTCACGCCCGTGTCGAGGTCGAGCTTGCGGATGACGTGACCACCGGGCACGGGCTCGGCCAGGTAGACCGCCTCGCCGAAGATCGCAACGCCGCAGCTCGAGGTCACGCTGCACAGGCGCGGCGCGCTCCACACGGTCGTGCCGTCGATCGCGGAGATGCGCGTGACGTCCATCTGGTTGCCGACGACGAGGTCGCCGTTGGGCGCGAACACGACGCCGTCGTAGGGGCCGGCGTCGATCGTGTCGACCGACGTCCACACGATGGCGCCGTTCGTCTCGTCGAGCGCGTACACGACCTGGTGCACGCTGCTCCCGTTGCCCGAGCGCGAGGCGTAGACGAGCCCGTTGCTCGCGCCGAGGATCCAGGTCGTCCAGTCGCCCGAGACGTAGGGCACGTTGCGGAACCAGAGCTCGTTGCCCGTGTCGAGGCTCTGGCAGACGACCGGCGAGCCGTCCGGCTCACCGCTCGGCGGGAAGCCCGTCTGGCGCACGAGGAACACGCGCCGGCCCGAGACCACGGGCTCCCACGCGATGAGCGACGAGCGCCCCTTGTTCCACAGGAGGTCGTTGGCGAGCGGACCGACCTCGTCCGACAGGCCGTTGCGGCGCGGGTTGCCGCCGTTGTTCGTCCAGTCGCCGGCGTGGAGCGCGGACGCGAGCACGACGAGCAGCAGAGCTCCGCGCAAGAAACGCACGTTGGAGAGACGAGCCATGATCGATCCCCCCCCTTTCATCCTAGCGAGCGTCCCGTGGCTGTCGACCGGCCTCGAAACGGGAGCCGGGGCTCCCCTGCGGGCAGCCGGTCAGGCGAGCTTGGCTCCATGCTCGGCCAGCAGCTCGCGCAGGACCGAGCGATGGCAGCGGGCCTCGTCCTCGCAATAGCACCCAACCGCCAGGTTGGTGCCGTGCGACAGGCCCGCCAGGAGGTCCAGCAGCCGCCGGCTCTCGGGCCTCGCCATCTCGGCCCGGTACCGGCGCGCGAAGCTCTGCCAAGCCCGTGGCGTCCTGGCGCCCAGCGCCGCCTTGACGAGCGCGGCGCTCGGAGCGAGCTCCGGCAACCACACGTCGTACCAGTCGTCGGCCACGTAGCGCGCCTTCGGGACCCCGCGCGGCGGCCTGCGCACGGTGCCGATGCGCAGCCCTTCCCCGCGGGCGCGGCGGCTGCCGAGACGCACGATTCGGATGGTCACCGTTCCGGACTGACCGAGGAAACCGGGGATAGAGCGGCAGCTATCATCAGCACATCGCTCGCATACCGCGATCAGGGTAGCCGATCCCGTCGTCGGCAGTGTTCTTGGAGGCAACGCAATGCAGTTCGGATGGAAGTCCCTCGTCCTCGTTTCGTGTGGTGTCGTCGCTGGCTGGTTTCCGTTCTCCCCGGGGATCGCCGGCGCGGAGCGGGGCGACGAGCCGGTGCGTGTGACGCTCACGCGTCGCCCCGACGCGGGAGGTCCGTACGGCACGAGCGCCTACAGCTTCCGCTACCCGGGCCAGGACCTCGCCGTCCATCGCAACAACGTCGACCTCGTGTTCAACAACTGCGGTCTGCTCCACGTCAACGCCAATGGCGGTCAGGAGAACCGCATCGCGCAGGTGACGGGCAAGAAGCTCTCGGACGTGAGCGCGATACCAGAGGAGGGCTGGCTGAAGTCCTGCTTCTCACCGGAGAAGGACGCACTGTACGTCCTCGACGTGAACGACGGCACCGTTCGCTTCCCCGTGAAGCTGCACGTGCTCGACGTGAAGGCCGACAAGATCACCATCGAATGGGCACCGCTCCGTCGGTCGAGCGGCGAGAACGGCGTGATGGGGAACTGCGGCGGCCAGCACGACTGCTCGTGAGCGCGTCCGCGCGCGAGAGCTACTCGAGCCTCTCGACGTAGATCCGGAAGTCGCTGTCGAGCTTCTTCCAGTCCATGCCCGCGAAGGCGCGCTCGACCGCATCCTTGCGGCTCGCGCCCTCGAACAGCGCGTCCAGCAACGTGTCCATGGTCTTCTTGCGCTTCGCGTCGCCGTTCATGAGGAAGTGCACGAAGGCCCAGCCCTCGGCGTAGTGCAGGCCTGATTTCGCGCGGAAACCGGCGTTGTCGAGGCGCACGAACTCCTCGAGCGGCGTCCACTCCTCGTCGACGGCCTTCAGCAGCGCGAGGTGGTCCAGGTCGACCTGTCCGTCTCGCCAGCGGCCGTCCACGCGGCGTGACTGCTCGAAGTACTCGGCCATGCCCTCGTTCAACCAGACCGGAGCCTTGTCCGTGATCTGGTCGAGGTACTGGTGGAAGCCCTCGTGGCGCGTCGTGCGCAGGACCATGCGCTTGTCGGGCGAGTTCCAGATCACGAGCTGCTTCAGCCACGGGCTGTAGACGCCGAGCGTGTTCTCGGCCGGATCGCCGAGCAGGTCCGCGGTGTAGGCGTGGTAGCCCGACGGGCCGGCGAAGAAGTAGGCGCGCACCTTCTCCTCGGGCTTGCCTTTTGGACGCCGCACGTGCGCCACGTACTTCTGGTGGAACTCCTCGAGCTCGGTCGCGATCTCGTAGCTCGCCTCGCGCGAGAGGTTCGAGACGACGGTGTAGTGCTTGGTCTCCCAGGCGTAGCTCTCGCCCCACGACGGTCCGTGCAGCGAGCGCCGCACCGTGCGGCCGGCGCGCAGGAGCTCGCGCGGCGAGATCCCGTTGTCGACGGCGGCCTCGAGCGCGCGGCGCGCGGCGTCGGGCCGGTCCTGGACGAGGTAGGACAGCACGAGGTGCTCGTAGGTGTCGAGGTACTCGGGGAAGTCGACAACGAGCTGCTCGAGCTCGGCGATGCCCTCGTCGCCGTCTCCGCGGGCCGCCAGGAGCCGGGCCTGCATCAGCCGCGCTTCGTAGAAGAGCGGATCCGTCGCGCACACCTTGCGGCAGTGCTCGGCCGCTTCCTCGAGCTTGCCTTGCATCGACAGGAGATGTGCCAGGACCCAGTCCTTCAGCACGTCGCTGACGTCCGGACCCGAGAGCGAGCGCACGTACTCGATCGCCGCGTCGAGGCCTTTCTCCGCGAGCCGCTCCTCGGTCTTCTCGACGGACTTCGTGTCGTTCTTCGCGGACGGCCGCGGGAGGAGCTTCCCGAACTCGGCGGCCTTCTTGCTCTCGCCGGTCGCGCGCGCCGCGATCCATGCCGGGAGCCCGGCCAGCGGATCGAAGGTCTTCCGGAACTCCTGGATGTCGTGCTGGACGCGCTCGTCGACGAGGCCCGTGATCCAGGAGGGCTCGATCTCGCCCGTCACGACGACCTCGTCGAGGTTCTCGAGGCTCGAGAACCCGAACTGGCCGAACTCGCCCTTGGGCCGCTCGGCCTTGAGGATCAGCTGGTCGTTGTAGGAGGCCGAGATCGTCGACTTCGAGACGCTGACCTTGAGCGAGTACGGCCGGCCGTAGCGCAGCATGGTCGACGACGAATCGAGCATCGACACCTGGCCGTTCGCCACCTGCACCAGCGCCGTCAGATCGCCGAAGGCCACGCCGTAGGCCTCGCCGTACGCGAGCCCCTGCAGCGTGTCCCAGCGCCAGGCGACGAGCACGAGCGGCAGATCGTGCTGGCCGAGCGCCGAGCCCTCGAGCTCGATCGTGTACGGCCCCTTGAAGAGCACCGGGTGCAGCAGCGACTCCTCGGAACCGAAGAAGTCGCCGCGGCGCACCTCGCCGTCGCCTTCGTCCTCCTCGTCCGCGTCCGAAGCGTCGAGGTGTCCGCTCTCGCTCCGGTAGCGGAGCTTGACCTTGCCGCTGTCCTCGTCCCACGACAGGAGATCGCCGTGGACGACGTCGGCCGGCTTCGGCGCGTCGTAGCGCTTCCAGAACGCAGTCTCCATCAGCAGGTCCTCGACCTCGAACCAGTCGTAGAGCACGTAGTCCTGGTCGGGGTTCGCCGCGATCGCGGCGCGCACGATCTTGTCGGCCTGCGCGAACTTCTTCGCCGCGACCAGCCGCTGCGCTTCGGCGAGCTGCGCCTCGAACTCCTCGCGCGAGCCGTCCGGGACGCCTGCGAGAGCGGCGAGCACGAGACCAGCGAGACCCAGGACGCCCCCCATCGTGTCGATGATTGTACGCGTGCTCCGGATGCCGTGCTCTGTGCGACGTCAGTCGCGCCGGGACGCAGCGGCGTCCGGGCGGCCAGCGACCTCGTGCGCACGCAAGGGGCGGCGCTCCAGCGCGCCATGCTCCTCGTTCGACACGTCCGCGGTGTTCCGCGGAAGCGTTCTCGGCCAGCGCGTGAAGGTGCTGCGCCAGAGCTCGTTCACGAACGGGATGCGGTCGGCGATGTAGACCACGCTCCCGGAGTCGGGGTGGATCGAACGGCCGGAGACGGAGCTGCCGGAGGGGAGGCGAGTCACGTCGCAGCGTCGTGTGCCGTCCAGGGCCACGAAGACGAGCTTCACCGTCCCGACCGAGAACGAGCCCTCGGGATAGATCAGGCCCGTGCCGTCCGGAAGGAGTTCGAAGGTGTCGGTCGATGCCGCACCGCTGAGCTTCGTCGGAGCGGCGCCGCCGTCGATCGGCGCGGCGAAGAGCTCGAGCCGTGAATCGATCGTCGCGTCGGCGGTGAAGACCACGCGCGCGCTGTCGGAGGCGATCTCGAACGGGCCGTCCACGTCACCCAGCGCGATCAGCGTGCCGCTGATCTTCGTGGGAGCGGCGCTGCCGTCCATCGGCGCGCTGAAGAGCTCGAAGCGGTCGTTCTGCACCTGGTCGGCGCGGTACACGACGCGCGTGGAGTCCGGGCTGATCAGGACGCCCGGACCCAGTGCGGGAACGACGCTGCCTCCGGTGGGCATGGGACCGCTCAGGCGCACGGGCGCCGCGCTGCCGTCGATCGGCACGACGAAGAGCTCGACGCGCTCGTTCACGAGCTCGTCGGCGCTGTACACGACGCGCGTCGAGTCCGGACTGATGCGGAAGTAACGGAGGTCGCCGCCCGTGACCAGGGTGCCGTTCAGCCGGACGGGCGCGGCGGAACCATCGATCGGGACGCTGTAGAGC
>Ga0111538_10002576_pt1 | contig 25429 bp, 21 predicted proteins | sample SoiMethybrSBSTD1_FD_79669 | JGI IMG/M metagenome (GOLD analysis project Ga0111538, IMG submission 79669) | Bulk soil microbial communities from a Populus tree surrounding site in Tennessee, USA - Soil MetaG P. TD hybrid SBSTD1 (version 2)... | ecosystem: Environmental > Terrestrial > Soil >...
GGCCCTCGCAGTGGGTCTCGCGGCTGCAGGGGCCGCGCGGGATGGAGTTGGAGCAGCCGGGCGCGCCGCCCGCGCACTGGGCGCCGGTGAACCCGTTCAGGATCCAGTCGATGTCGTGCGGCCGGTCGCAGCGGTGGGCCATGAAGTCCGCGTCGCGGGCGCCCGTGCAGCCGGTGAGCGGGACGCCGTCGCAGGCGTCGCCGTAGCCGCCGCAGACCTGGGCCTTGAAGAAGCCGCGGAACACGCACGACTTGTTGACGCGCAGCACGGCCCGGATGTCGGCGATGGCCTCGGCCGGGCTGGAGAGGCTGCCGTCGACGCCGTTGTCGTCGAGGCCGTGGCCCCACTCGTGGTCGAGGAAGCTCGCGATCTCGCCCGCGTTGCGGCAGGTGCCGCCGTTGTCGCGGTAGAAGTTCACGGTCTGGGTCGTGGGGCTCCAGAACCCGTTGCAGCTCTGGACGAGGTTCGTGTTGGCCGTGAGCTTGGCCTGCAGCCAGGCGTTGGCGGGCAGGTAGCCCTTGGCCTGCTCGATGGTGCGGTTGAGCTCGTAGTAGGCCGTGCGCGCGGCGTGCGTGTCGCCGGCCGAGTGGCCCACCGGGATCGCGCAGTCGGTGCCCAGGCCCAGGCCGAGGTCGATGTCGAGCGCCGCCGGCTCGTTCACGACGCCGCAGGCGTCGTTGATGCGCAGGAAGCGGCCGTTCAGCGCGGTGGCGCCGGTGCCGGTGAGGCAGCCCAGGGTGCCGCCGGAGGTGGCGAAGGAGAGCACGCTGCCCACCGTGAGGTCCACGAAGGGCATGGGCCAGCCGGGCTGCTCGATGCCGTCGAGGGGCCGCAGGTCGTTGCTGACGGGGTACACGCCGCCCACGATCTGGCGCGAGGCGTAGAGGTTCCTGTCCTCGAGCTGCAGCAGGTCGCCGCTGGCCGCGTCCACGAGGCCCTCCCAGCTGCCCGCGTCTCCCGCCACCCGCAGGTCCATCACCCAGGCCAGGCGGAAGGCATAGGCGCCGGCCTGCAGGGTGGGGACGAGCTCCAGCCGCTCGTTGGCGCTGGAGGCCAGCTCGAACGGGCTCAGGTGGCGCCGCAGCACCTCGCGCGCCTCGGCCGAGCCGAGGGAGGCCGCGCCGGGCGCGTTCACGTCGGCCCAGTTCTGCAGGCCCAGCAGGAGCAGGTTGCCGTGGCTCACCACCGCCGAGAGGCCGCTGTCGCGCACGGGCACGCCGCCCACCACGCGCGGGGCGTGCATCTGGATCAGGGTCCCGCTCTCGAAGACGCCGATGCGGGGCGTCCCCAGCTCGGCCACGTCCACGCGCAGCTGCGCCTCGTGCTGGCGGAGGAAGCCCGTCACCTCCTGCCACACGCGGTCGGGGAGCGTGCCCTCAGCGCCCGCGGTGAGGCCATCCCAACGCAGCGTGTTGCCGCGCCCGCGCCCGGGCACCAGCGGATGGCTCAGCACCAGCGAGCTCCAGCGGCCGGTGCGCGGGTCGAAGAACCCGGACTCCGGCCCCACTCCCAGCGCGGCCAGCTCGCCGCGCAGCCCGCCGGCCATTCCGCCCAGCGCGGCGGGCGGCCGGTTCACCTCCGACACGTACAGCTCGGGCAGGTGGAAGGCCTTGTCGGCGACCCGACCGGTGGCAACCACGGCCGCCTGGAGGCCGGCGGCACCGAAGAAGAAGGCGGCGACGGCGAGTGCTCCGCCGCGCGTTCCGTCACTCATCTCATCCTCCTGACGGCATTGGGAAGTGTGGCTATAGTATACACATTTTGACGAGAGTAGTACGACTTCTGCGGCCACCCCGATGGGGAATCGCGACCGCCGGCCGGAGTATGATGAGCGGCTATGGCTGCGGTCCTCCCCGCGCTCCGTCGCAACCTCGACCTCATGCCCTCCCCGCTGCCGGAGCGTCCCGGCCTTCTGCTGCGCGATCCCTACCGCTACGCCGAGGCGGTGCTGGTGGTGCCCTCGCCCCTGGTGCCCTGCCTGGCCTTCTTCAACGGCGAATACGCGGAGGCCGACCTGAGGCTGGCCCTGGCCCGCCTCACCGGCGACGTGCGGGCGGGCGACGTGATCGACCACCTGCGCAGCACGCTGAGCGACTCGGGCTTCCTGGAAGACGACACCTACTTCCGCTTCCGGGCCGAGCGGGAGCAGGCCTTCGCCGACGCGGAGCGCCGCGATCCGGCCCACGCCGGCTCGGCCTATCCGGGCGACGCGGCCGCGCTCCGGGCCACGCTGGACGGCTACTTCGCGGGCCAGGGCGCCACCGCCGACGCGCCGGCCGACGAGGCGCTCCTCGGCATCGCCGCGCCGCACGTGAGCCCCGAAGGCGGCTGGCGCTCCTACGCGTCGGCCTATCGTACGCTGGGCCCGCGGCTGCGCGAGCGCACGTTCGTCGTGCTGGGCACGTCCCACTACGGCGAGGCCGACCGCTTCGGCCTGACCCGCAAGCCCTTCCTCACGCCCTACGGCCTCACCTCCGTGGACGTGGCCCTGGTGGACCGGCTGATCGAGCGGGGCGGCGAAAGCGTGCGCGTGGAGGACTACTGCCACGCGGTCGAGCACTCGATCGAGTTCCAGGTGGTCTTCCTGCAGCACCTCTACGGGCCGGACGTGCGCATCCTGCCCATCCTCTGCGGCCCGCTCTCGCGCGGCGCGGACGGGTGGCCGGAGGACGTGCCGGCGGTGGGGCGCTTCGTGGGCGCGCTGCGCGGGCTGGCCGACGAGGAGGGCCGGCGCCTGGCCTGGGTGCTGGGCGTGGACATGGCCCACGTCGGGCGCCGCTACGGCGATGCGGAGCCGGCGCGGGCCGAAGAGGGGGCCATGCTCGAGGTGGCCGCGCGCGACCGCGAGCGCTGCGGGCGCGTGGCCGCCGGCGATGCGGCCGGCTTCTGGAGCCTGGTCAGGGAGAACGGGGACGACCTCCGCTGGTGCGGGGCGTCCCCCTTGTACGTGTTCCTGCGGGCGGTGGCGCCCGCGGGGGGAGAGCTGCTGCGCTACGAGCAGTGGAACATCGACGAGCAGAGCGTGGTCAGCTTTGCCGGCATGAGCTTCCGCCGGTGAGTCGGGCCGGGGGTTCGATCGAGCAATGGACTTTGGGAGAGCGACTTGGGGGGTCTGGGGGGCAAAGCGGCGCAGCCGCGGGAAGCCTCCCAGTGCGGCGCCCCGGGCTCTGCCTGGGGCGCATAGCACTAAGAGAGGAATCATGAAGAGAGTGACGCAGACGACCCTGGCGGCCATGCTTCTGGCCGCCGCCCCGCTGGCCCTCGCCGCGGAGAAGGACAAGCCCGCGGCCAAGACCGCGGCCAAGCCGGCGGCGGCGGCCGCGGCCGCCCCCACCGGCGCCACGGTGGCCACCGTGGACGGCAAGCCGATCCTGATGAGCGACATCGAGGACCTGGCTGGCGGCAAGCTGACCCAGCTCCACACGCAGGAGTACCAGCTGCGCAAGCAGGCCCTGGACGAGCTGATCGCCCGCCGCCTGGTTGAGAAGGAGGCGGCGGCGCGCGGCATCAGCTCCGACGAGCTCATGCGCACGGAGATCGACGCCAAGGTGCCGGCCATCACCGAGGCCGAGCAGAAGGCCTTCTACGAGCAGAACAAGAGCCGCATCGGCAACATGGCCGAGGCCGAGGCCATGAAGCAGATCGAGGCCTACCTCCGCCAGCAGAAGGTGCGCGACCGCCAGTCCGCGTTCGTGAACGAGCTGAAGGCCAAGACCCCGGTGCGGGTGATGCTGGAGCCGCCGCGCATGACCGTGGACGCCAGCGACGACCCGGCCACCGGCCCCGCCAACGCGCCGGTGCAGATCGTCGAGTTCTCCGACTTCCAGTGCCCGTTCTGCGGCCGCGTGGAGCCCACGGTCAAGCAGCTGCACGAGAAGTACGGCGACAAGATCCGCGTCGTCTTCCGCGACCTGCCCCTCATCCAGATCCACCCCCAGGCGGCCAAGGCGGCCGAGGCCGGCGCCTGCGCGGCCGACCAGGGCAAGTTCTGGGAGATGCACGCCAAGATGTTCGCCGACCAGACCAAGCTGGCCGTGGAAGACCTCAAGAAGTCGGCGGCCGAGATCGGCCTCAACGCCACCACCTTCAACGAGTGCCTGGACTCGGGCAAGAAGGAAGCGGAGTGGAAGAAGGACTCGGAGGACGCGGCCAAGTACGGCCTGTCCGGCACGCCGGCCTTCTTCATCAACGGCCGCCTGCTCTCGGGCGCGCAGCCGCTGGAGGCCTTCACCGCCATCATCGACGAGGAGCTGGAGCTGAAGGGCGTCCCGGTGCCGAAGACCACGGCCGCCAACACGCCGGCGAAGTAGGCCGCAGAACCCCCAAGGGCCCGGCGCTCCGCGCCGGGCTCAACCTACTGGGCTGACAGCCCGAGCTGCGCCATCACCGCCGCCACCACGCGGTTGCAGCGGGGGGCGTGGAAGGGGAAGAGGTCGCGCGAGGCCAGGCCGGCCCGCTCCCAGATCGAGCGGCGGAGCTGGGCCCGCGCGCGCACCAGGCGCGTCTTCACCACGTCTTCGCTCAGCTCGAGGCTCTCGGCCGTCTCGGCCGTGGACAGGCCCTCCACGTCACGGAGCACGAACACCGAGCGGTAGGCCTCGGGTAGAGCGTCCACACTCCCTTCAAGCGTGGTCCGCAGCTCCCCCAGGTAGGCCTCCCGCTCGGGGTTCGTTCCCTGAGTGGCCAGCACTTCGCCGTCCCTCGCGCTCTCGCTCATGCCCTCGATCTCCGTGAACCGTCCCCTTCGGCGCAGGCGGGCCAGCGCCTCGTAGGTGGCGATGCGCGTGAGCCAGGTGGAGAAGCGCGCGCGATCGGCGAACTGGTCCAGGTGGACGTAGGCGTTCACGTAGGCCTGCTGCATCACGTCTTCGGCCTCCGCGTCGTTGCGGAGGATGGCCCGCGCCACCCGGTACAACCGCTGGTTGTGCCGGCGCATCAGCACCTCGAACAGGGCCGAATCCCCGGCCACCACCCGGCGCACGATCTCCTCGTCCGGGACGTCGGCCAGGGATCGGACCAGGTCGGGACCGGCGCTCGTGGTGCTCATGCGGCCGTGGCTCAATTCAAACAGAGTCCGAAGAGCCAGGAAAGTGACGGGTATTCCTCCCGGCTCAACCCAGCCAGGACGTGCGCGCCGTGAGCGCGCCGTGGTCGAGGCCGGCCGCGCGGTCGAAGCGGCGCAGGAGGTCGGGCAGGACGACGGGGAAGCGCCACTCGTCGTGACGGCCGCCCCGGGCCGCCACGCGCCCGGCCCAGGCCGCCCACCAGGGCGAAACGGCGCCCGCGATGGGCTCCACCACCAGCACCCGCACGCCGGTGGCGGCCGCGGCCAGCAGGCCCTCCAGCAGCCGCGCGCGCGGCTCCTCGTCCATCTCGTTCAGGGTGAAGGCGGCGATCACGGCGCCCCCCGGACGCGGCAGCGGGGCCTGCTCCGCCCGGCCCGGCCGCGCGTCGCCGCGCAGGCCCAGCTGGCGCAGCGTCCAGCGCGCCTCGCCCGCCGCCCAGGGGTTCACGTCCACGCCGCGCACGGCCGGCCGTCCCCCCGCGGCCAGGGCCCAGGCCGCGCCGCCCACGCCGGTGCCGCAGCCGAGGTCCAGGATCTCCGCCGGGGCCGCCCGTTCCGCGCCCAGCGCGCGCACGACCTCCTGCACCAGCAGGAAGTGCAGCGGCCCGAAGTAGAGCGCGAAGGCGGCCCGCTTGCCCGCCCCGTCGAGGGCGGCGCCGCCCTTGATCTTCGTCCGCCGCTGGACGTAGAGCGAGGAGAGGGCCTGCAGCGCCCGCCGGACCTCCTGGAAGGTCAGCTCCTTCAGGTGGCGCGCCTCCAGGGCGGCCAGCCAGGAGCGGAAGTGATCCTCGCCGGCGGTCACGCCTGCAGGGAGAAGGGCGTGAAGTCCGTCTGGCGGTCGAAGTAGTCTTCGTGTTCGGCGCGCTTCAGCGCGTTCACGATGCGGTAGGTCACCGGCGTCATCAGGGTCTCCCACGCCACCTTGAGGGCGTAGTTGGTCATCATGACCTGCAGCACCAGGTCGGTGGACCACACGCCCATGAAGGCCAGCGGGTAGAAGACGAGCGAGTCCACGGCCTCGCCCACGATGGTGGAGCCGATGGTGCGGGCCCACAGGAAGCGGCCCTCCGTGCGCACCTTCATCTTGGCCAGCACGTACGAGTTGCAGAACTCGCCGCAGAAGTAGGCCAGCATGGAGGCGGCCACGATGCGGGGCGTGCCGCCGAACACGGTCTCGTAGGCCGCCTGGTGGGGCCAGGTGGGCGAAGGCGGGAAGGCCAGCACGGCCCAGGTCATGAAGGAGGCGAAGGCGCTGGCCCCGAACCCGGCCCAGACCACCTTGCGCGCGCGGGCGTAGCCGTACACCTCGGTCAGGACGTCGCCGAAGATGTAGCTGATGGGGAAGAAGAGGACGCCGGCCCCGAAGGTGAAGCCGCCCAGCGTGGCCGCCTTGCTGGCCCCGATCAGGTTGGCGCACAGCAGCACGGTGACGAAGGCCGCCATCACCAGGTCGTAGTACTTGTAGGTCCGGCTGGGCCGATCGCTGGTCATTCGGCGCAGATGATACGCCGTCGGCAGGCGGACGCGCGCCGCGGAATGTTGTCCTAGTCCCGGGCAGCCCCCGGCGGCGGCTTCAGGCCGGCGAGGAAGGAGCGCACTTCACGCAGGACGTCCCGTTCGTTCGACAGGAATATGTAGTGCGCGCCCCGCAGCCTCACCACGCGCGCGGTGGGCACGGCCCCTTCGAGCGCCCTGGCCTGCCTCTCGGCTGCGGCGTCGATGGCCGTCAGGTGGGCCTGGGATGCGCGCCGGACCGCGGGATCCGGGCTCCGGTCCATCCAGCTCTCGTGAAGATGGGGGATGGCAAAGATCACGAGCGCGGGCGCCGGGATCACCGCGTACCGCTTGCCACCGGCCATGAGCGGCATGAACAGCTGCGCTCCCGGGAAGGAGCGGGGCTTCGTGGGTCGCCCGTCCGGGCTCGCGTCCCAGGTCTGGCGGAACTCCGCCTCGGGCCTTCGGACTCCATACACCCCCTCATCCCACTTCTGGAGTGACCCGAAGCTGGCCAGATTGGCGGCAGCCGGAGTTGGAGGTCGAGGTCCTGTCCCTGGTTGGAACTCCTCCATCGTCGGCCCGACGCCGTTGTCGAATGCGTATGGATACGCGGCTTCGAGGTAGACGAGCCCGGCAACCCGGTCCGGGGCCGAGCCGGCGACGGCACTCAACTCCGCACCGGCAATCGAGTGCCCCACCAGCACGGCCCGATCGATGTGGAGCGCGTCGATGACGGCCAGCACGTCATCACGGAGCCGTTCGACCGGCTGGGCCGGCACCGAGAACCCGGACGCCCCGAACCCGCGCCGCGTGATCGCATAGACATGGCCGTGGGCCGTGAGCCTTGGTGCAAATTCGTCGAACACGTGTGCCGTGTTCCCGCCCCCGGCCAGGAGGATCACCGGCCGGCCCGAGCCGCCCCAGTCGAGCACCTCCAGCCGAACGTCCCCCTCGACAGCCACCAGGCGGACACGGTGCGCGCTGGGGTCCTGCCAGGCAGCGGGCCGCTGCACGAGGAGCGGGGCCAGCGGTGCAATCGACAGCAGGGAAACGGTCAGCAGGGCACGCAGCATGGGCGTTCAGCCTCCCTGCCGGCGGTAACGGCGCGCAGATGGGCGGAGTTCCCGTCTGCGCGTCAAGCGTGGCGGGAACGGCCGACGACGTGGATGCGCGCGCGGCGGGCGTTTCCTGTCCAGCCGGATGAGGCCCGCGCCGTGATCTGGAGTTGGTGGGCGCTACAGGATTCGAACCTGTGACTTCCACCGTGTGAAGGTGGCACTCTACCGCTGAGTTAAGCGCCCGCGGCAGGAGGAGAAAGTCTAGCCCCCTGTCCCGACACGGTCAAGCCATCAGCGCGGGCTGGGCGAGGGGTAGGTGTGCCAGTCCGGCGGCTCCACGCCCTCGCCGTTATGGGACGAGCAGTATTCCTGCGGCTCGGTGCCGGCGATGAAGGCCTCCGAGATCGTCTTGGGGCAGCTCGGGGTGGCCAGCAGGCCGGTGGCGGGGTCGATGTCCAGGAAGATGATGTTGGAGGCCGGCACCTGGAAGCGCGAGCTGGTGGTGCCGGCCAGGGCGCCCTTCATGAAGTTGACCCAGATGGGGAGGGCGGCCCGGGCGCCGGACATGTTCACCGGCGTGTTGTCGTCGTAGCCCACCCACACCACGCAGAGCAGGTCGGGCGTGAAGCCCACGAACCAGGCGTCCTTCAGGTCGTTGGTGGTGCCGGTCTTGCCGGCCACGTCGATGCCGCGGGGCAGGCCCATCTGCCAGGCCCCGGCCGCGGTGCCGTTGAGCAGCACGCTGCGCATCATGTTGACCACCAGGAAGGCCGACTCCGGCCGCACCACGCGCGGCGGCTTGCCGGTGTGCTGCTCCAGCGTCTTGTTCTTGTCGTCGGCCACCGACATCACCGTGACCGGCTCCACCTTCTGGCCCATGTTGGCCAGGATGTTGTAGGCGGTGGCCAGGTCCAGGGGCGTGACCTCGAACGAGCCCAGCGCGGCCGCCGGGTAGGCCTCCACCTTGCCGGGCAGGGCCAGCTTCTTGTTCCAGACGTTGGCCACCTTGTCGTAGCCCACCATCTCGGCCACCTTCACCGTGGCCACGTTCAGGCTGTGGGCCAGGGCCGTGCGCAGGGTGACGTAGCCGCGGTAGTCGTCCTCGTAGTTCTGGGGCGTGTAGTCCTTGTCCTCGAAGAGGAAGGCCGTGGGCTCGTCCTCCACCACCGTGGCCGGCGTGATGGGCGGCAGGTTGGGGTCGTCGAACACGGCCTCGAAGGCGGAGAGGTAGACGAAGGGCTTGAAGGTGCTGCCCGGCTGGCGGCGGGCCAGCACGGCCCGGTTGTACTGGCTGTCGCCGTAGGAGCGCCCGCCCACCAGGGCCAGCACCGCGCCCGTCTTGGGCTCGAGGGCGATGAGGGCGCCCTGCAGCGGGATCTTCGGCTTGCGCCGCTTCATCTTCTCCACCGCGGCCAGCCCGTCGCTCAGCACCTGCTGGGCGAGCTGCTGCAGCGAGAGGTCGAGCGTCGTGTAGATGGAGAGGCTCTGCGTGGCCAGGTCGCGCTGGTCGTAGCGCTGGGCCAGCTGGGCCTTCACCAGGTCCACGAAGTAGGGCGCCTCCGCGGTGTCGACCGACGGCTTCTCCACGCCCAGGCCCTGGGCCAGGAGGGCCTTGAGCTGCGCGTCGTCGAGGAAGCCCTCCTCGTTCATGGCCCGCAGCACCTGGTTGCGGCGCTCGGTGGCCCGGTCGGGATGGCGGTAGGGGTTCTCCTGGTTGGGGGAGTGGATCATGCCCGCCAGCAGCGCCGCCTCGTTCACGGTCAGGTTGGCCACGTCCTTGTGGAAGTACATGCGCGCGGCCTGGCCCACGCCGTGGATGCTGAAGGAGCCCACCTGGCCCAGGTAGACCTCGTTCAGGTACAGCTCCAGGATGTCCTTCTTCTCCGCCCGCCGCTCGAGCACGAAGGCCAGCAGCGCCTCCTGGGCCTTGCGGCGGATGGTGCGCTCGGGGGTGAGGAAGAAGTTCTTCACCAGCTGCTGGGTGATGGTGCTGCCGCCCTGGATGTAGCTTTCCGCGCGCACGTTGCGCACGGCCGCGCCCACGATGCGGAAGGGGTCGAGCCCGGGGTGGCTGAAGAAGCGGCGGTCCTCGATGGCCAGCACGGCCTGCACCACGTGCCGCGGCAGCTCCTCGTATTTGATCACCCGCCGCTTCTCGCGGCTGTCGTCGAAGAGGTAGGTGATCAGCTCCGGCTCCATGGTCACGGTCGGATAGGCGCGCTTGGTGGACAGCCCGCGCATCTCCTTGATGCGCGGCGGCTCCACGGGCGCGTTCTTGTCCTTGGGCGGCTTCGGTGTCTCGATCAGCACCGCCACCGCCTCCCCGGGCCCGCCCGGGGTGGGGCGCGGGTAGAAGGCCACGATGCTCTGCCCGGCCACGAACTGGCCGGGCGCCGACGGGCCCTCCGTCTTCTGGTCGTACTTGAGCCCGTTGAGGAGGTTGGCCAGCCCCTCGGTCGTGAAGGGCATGCCCTGGCGGAGGGTGAGCGGCCGCGCGTAGAGGCGCGCCGGCACCATCCACTTCTCGCCGTGCAGGCGGCGGTCGATCATCACGCTGTAGCGCAGGTAGTAATAGATGAGGACCGAGGTGCCGATGACCACCGGCAGCGTGACCAGGGTCAGGAGGGCCACCACGATGCGGAAGCGCCGGGCGGAATAGGTGTGTCCGCGGGAGCCGGTGGGAGCGATGCGTCGCGCGGGAGCAGCCAACGAGCCATCATAGCAGCGCCGTCGTTCCCGCCCCCAACCCGCGGTAGAGTCGCCGCATCATGAAGAAGGCCGCCCTCGCCGCCGCGCTCCTCCTCGGCGCCTCCGCCGCGCGCGCCCAGACCCGCCCCCTGCTCACCGAAGAAGCGGCCACCGCCCGCCGGGGCACGATCGTGTTCGAGACCGGCGCGGACGTCATGCTGAACGAGCCCAACTTCCTGACCGGGGAGGAGCGCACGCGCTTCGACGGCCCCCTGCTGCGGCTGGTATGGTCGGCCGGCGACGCGGTGGAGATCGACCTGGAGTGGGTGGTGCGGGTGGCGGCCTTCGACGACCCCACCTTCGGCGACGTGTCCGACTGGGGCGACGTCACCCTGCGCGCCAAGACGCGCTTCATCGACGAGGACGAACACGGCTTCGGCCTGGGCGCCCGCTTCAACGTCACCCTGCCCGAGACCAACTACGGCAACGGCCTGGGCCCCAACGCCCTGCGCATGTCGGCCCAGATGCTCTTCTCCAAGTGCGGGCGGGTGTGCGTCCACGCCAACGCCGGCCTGGGCATCAACGACGAGGTGGAGCGCCCGCACGAGCAGCGCGACTTCCTGCACTACGGCTTCGCCCTCACCGGCCCCCGCGGGGCGCGCCTCTCGCCGGTGGCCGAGATCGCCGGCCTGGCCGGCAACGGCCGGCCGGGCGCGGACGCGCGCAGCGAGATCCGCGCCGGCGCGCGCTGGCAGCGCGGCCGCGTGCGCTGGGACGCGGCCGTGCGCCGCGGCCTGGCCAAGGCCGACGGCGACTGGGGCCTCACCCTCGGCCTGGCCTGGACGGTGCAGCGCCCGCGCGGGTGAGCGGGCGCACGACCGTTCCCATCCGCTAAACCGGCCCCGGGCCTCCCGGTCAAACCCACCAGGAGGTCGAGATGCAGATGAAGGGAGTCGGAATGGCGCTGGCCCTGGTCGGCGGCGCCCTGGCGGGTGGGACGGCGGAGGCGGGCGCACGGGTGGTGGTGCGGCCGTTCGCGCACCCGGTGCGGCCCGCGCTGGTGGCGCGGCCGGTGTACGTGGCGCCGCGCCCGGTCTACGCGCCCGTGTACGCGAGCGGGGCGGTCGTGGTGCGCACTCCCGTGCTGCGCGTGAGCGTGGGCGAGGTGGTGGTGGAGCGGCGCGGCTACGGCCGGCTCCACGTCAACGTCGACCCGGAGCGGGCCCGCGTCTACATCGACGGCCGCTACCAGGGCCGCGGCGACCTCACGCGCTCCCTGCGCGCGGGCCGGCACACGGTGCGCGTCGTGCTGAACGACGGCCGGACGGCCCTGGAGACGGTGGCCGTGGACACGGGCCGCGTGACCGTGGCGAGACTCGACCTGAACGGGTGACCGGGGCTTCAGCTTGGCCGGAGCCGAGCCCGGCGATTGGCCGGGCCGGCCGGCCGGCTGGGATACGATCCGTCCGAGGCCCCGGTGCAGAAGACGTGGCGCATTCTCACGGACGGCGACAAGGAAACCGAGCCGCTCACGGCGGACCAGATCGCCGAGCGGCTCTGGGCCGCCGAGCCGAGCCTGTGGGCCATCCCACCCGATGGCGGCGCCGGCGCGTTCCCGGAAAATGTGGAAGACGTCCGTGAGAGCCTGCTGGCGGACCCCGTTCGCGTTGCCGACGCCTTCCTGAGACAGAACCCCGACTGGGTGTTCCTGTGGGTGATGGAGATGGCCGAACACCACGCCCACCGCCTCTTCCCGGTCGTGCGGCAGCTGGTCCAGCGGGCGCGTGACGACAAGGACCTCGCCTTCGTGGCCGCTGGGCCCCTCGAGGATCTCCTCCGCTTGAACGGGCCCGCCGTCATCTCGCTCGTCGAAGACGCCGCGTCCAACGACGCCCGCTTCCGCCGCGCCCTGTCCGGTGTTTGGCGATCGGAGATAGCGGACGATGTCTGGGGTCGCATCCAGGCGGCTCGCCGCGGAGAGCCGGGCCTCGACGACTGAGGTGCGTCGCGTCCTAGCCGACCACCTCCAGGCGCACGCGGCCGGTGCCCAGCTTCATCATGCCGATCTCGCGCGCGGCCGCGCGCGAGAGGTCGATGACGCGGCCCTTGTGGTTGGGGAAGCGGTCGTTGATGCGGACCACCACGCTGCGCCCGGAGGAGAGCAGGGTCACCTTCACGCGGGTGCCGAAGGTGAAGGTCCGGTGGGCGGCCGTGAGGTCGTTCATGTCGAAGCGCTCGCCCGACGAGGTGCGCTTGCCCTGGTGCTGGGGGCCGTACCAGGAGGCGGTGCCCGTCTGCACGAGGCCGACGTCGGGCCGCACCGGGGGCGGGAACTTGTAGCGCTTGTGGGCGCAGGCGCTGCCGGCCATGGCCACGAAGGCCAGCGCGCCGGCCATGGCCCCCAGCGCGACCAGGCGCGGGGTGCTCACGGGATGGAGTGCACCCGCAGCATGTTGGTGGCGCCGGCGGTGTGCGTCTGGCCGGCCAGCATGAGGATGGTGTCGCCGCCGCGCACCAGGCCCCGGTCCTTCAGGATCTGCTCGCCCTGCACGATCATGGCGTCGGTGTCGGGCGCGAAGTTCGAGCGCAGGGGCACCACGCCCCACCACAGGGCCAGCCGGCGGTAGGTCTCGTCGTTGTAGGTGATGGCCGCGATGGGGGCGTGCGGCCGGTACGACGAGACGAGGCGCGCCGTGGAGCCCGACTCGGTGAAGGCCACGATGAGCTTGCAGTCCAGCTCCTCGGCCACGGTGTTGGCCACCCGGGCCAGGCTGCGGGCCACGTTGGAGATGCCCCCCGTCACGCGGGCCGGGCCGCGCACGCGGTCGTAGTGCTGCTCGGTGTAGAGCGCGATGCGGGCCATGGTCTCCACCGCCGCCAGCGGGTAGGCCCCGGCCGCCGTCTCGGCCGAGAGCATGATGGCGTCGGTGCCGTCGAGGATGGCGTTGGCCACGTCGGAGGCCTCGGCCCGCGTGGGCCGCGGGTGGTCGATCATGCTCTCCAGCATCTGGGTGGCCGTGATCACGGCCTTGCCCGCGCCGTTGGCCATCTCGATGATGCGCTTCTGCAGCGTGGGCACCTCCTCGGTGGAGAGCTCCACGCCCAGGTCGCCCCGGGCCACCATCACGCCGTCGGCCACCTCCAGGATCGAGGGCAGGTCGGCCACCGCCTCGCGCTTCTCGATCTTGGCGATGACCGGGATGGAGCCGCCCAGGGAGGCGATGAGGGCCTTCGTCTCCTCCACGTCGGCCGCCTGGCGCACGAACGAGAGGGCCACGTAGTCGACGCCCTGGGCCACGCCGAAGGCCAGGTCGCGCCGGTCCTTCTCGGTGAGCGCGGGCGTGGAGAGCTTCACGCCGGGCAGGTTCATCCCCTTGTTGGGCTTGAGCAGGCCGCCCGTGACCACCAGGCAGTGCACGAGCTGCCCTTCGGTCCGCTCCACCCGCAGCTCCAGGTTGCCGTCGTCGAGGAGGATGGCGTCGCCGGGGGAGACGTCGCGGGGCAGCGGGTCGTAGGTGGTGCTGATGAGCCCCGGGTGGCCCTCCACGCTCTCGTCGGTGGTGATGGTGACGGGCTGGCCGGCCTGGAGCTGGATGGGCAGGCCGTCCCGCAGCCGGCCGGTGCGGATCTTGGGGCCGCAGAGGTCCTGCAGCAGCGCCACCGGCCGCCCGCGGCGCGCGGCGATGGCGCGCGCGGCCACGATGACCTGCCGGTGGTCCTCGTGGTCGCCGTGGGAGAAGTTGAGGCGCACCACGTCCACGCCCGCCTCCAGCAGACGCCCCAGGACGGCGGGGTCGCTCGAGGCGGGTCCGATGGTGGCCACGATCTTGGTGCGCCGCATCAGGCGAAGTATAGCGACCGGTGACGGAGCGGCAATCCGCACGATAATCAGCGGCCCATGTCCAAGCGCCGGCGCACCCAGGCCCGCAGCGCGGCCGCCCCCGATCCCGCGCCGGCCGTGCCGCTGCTGGCCCGCGCGTGGACGGGGGCGCTGCTGGTGTTCGCGGCCGCGCTGGCGGTGCGGCTCCTCTTCTGGCAGGCCACGCCCGGCACCGGCTGGCCGCACAGCGCCTTCTTCAAGGGCGACGCCGTGGTGTGGCTGCGCTACGCGCTGGCCCTGGAGCGGGGCCAGGTGTTCGAGCTGGGCCTGCCCCTGCGCCCGCCGGCCACCGCCTACCTGATGGCGCTGGTCTGGGACGGCCGCCTGCAGACCATCGAGGGCCTGCGCATCGCCTGGGCCGTGCTGGGCGCGCTGGTGCCGGCGCTCATGTTCCTGATCCTGCGCCGCGCCTTTTCGCCGCTGGTGGCCTGGCTGGCCGCGGCCGGCGCCGCCGCCTCCACCGCGCTCATCCTGCTCTCCACCTCGCTCAACAACGAGACGCCCTCGCTGGTGCTCACGCTCCTCACCCTGCTCCTGTTCGACCGCCTGCGCGAGAGGCCACAGCCCGCGCTGCTGGCCGCCTGGTCGGCCCTCCACGGGCTGGCCTGCCTCTTTCGCGTGGAGCACGTGCTGTTCTTCGCCGGCTCGCTGGCGCTCCTGGCCTGGGCCTGGATGCGGGCCGGGCGTGCCGCCGCCGGCGTCCTCTCGCACGCGGCGCTGTCGCTGGCCGTGGCCGCGGCCGTCCTCGTGCCCTGGCACGTGCACGCCTGGAGGGAGGTCCGGCGGCTGAACACGGTGCCGGCGGACGAGCCGCAGGCGCGGGCCATGGAGCAGCGCTTCGCGTCCGTGGCCTGGGACGAGGCGGCCCGCGCGCAGGCGCAGCGGGTGCCGGCCTTCGTGCGCGGCACCGTCTCCACGTTCGTGGCCGCCACCGTCGTCCACCGCGGCGCCTCGCGCGTGCGGCCCGAAGACGTGACGCTGGTCCTGGAGGAGGCGTTCGGCTACGAGCCGCGGCCCATCGCCGGCCATCCGTTCGTGGCCGGCTACGGCCCGCTCAACTTCGCCCTGGCCAACGGGCCCTCTCTCTCGGGCGGCTTCGACCGCGCGCGGCTCAACGCGCCCCCGCCGCTGGCCGGCGGGGCGGACCGCTTTCCCGCCGCCTTCGTCCAGGGCCTGCCGCCGCAGGACCTGGCCCTGGCCTATCCGCCCCACCTCCGGCTCTACAACGAGGGCTACTCCATCGGCTGGAGCTGGATCCGCTCCGCGCCCGGCGCGGCCCTGGCCCTGGCCGCGCGCAAGCTCGTCATCTTCTGGCAGGGGGCCGCGCTGGGCTTCACCGGCTACGACCTGCCGCTCGGGCTGTCGGGGCTGCGCCGCGCGGTGGACCTGGTGGTGCCCGAAGGCGCCGGCGCCACGGCCTGGCGCCTGTTGATCCTGGCCGGCTCGGTGGCCGGCCTGGCCGCGGGCTGGCGGCGGGCCGCGCTGCAGGGCTGGCTGCTCTTCCTGCTCACCAAGGTGGCGGCCACGGTGCTGTTCTTCGGCTACGCGCGGCAGGGCGCGATGGTGGCGCCGGTGGTGCTGGTGCTCCTGGCCCTGGCCGCGGAGCGCTGGCTCTTCCGGGGGCGGCTGGCGGGGCTGGCCGGGGCTCCCTTCAAGGCCGGGCTGGCCGTGCTGGCCGCGGCGCTGCTCATCGAGGCCGCGCGCCAGCAGGCGCACCCGCAGGTCCTGATCGATGGAGAAGTCGTGACCTCCGCCGCCGATCCGGTGCCGCTCGACGTGCACCGCGACAACCACGTTCTCGTGCGCTGAAAGGGCGGCGCGGAGCGACGTTTCTGTCGGGGACGAATGCGACTCTCCCCTTGCCGCTCCCGCCGACGCACGTTATAGTCCTGGGCCTGTCGGCGCCCCGTGCGGCGCCGCAATTCCCTGAGCACATGCTGCCTTCCTACGTCCCGATCCTGATCCTCGGCGGTGTGGCCGCCGGGTTCGCGTTGTTCACCCTGGTGCTGTCCCAGCTCCTGGGCAAGCCCCGTCCGAACAAGGAGAAGAACGCGGTCTACGAGTGCGGCATGCCGTCGGTGGCGGCGGCGCGCGAGCGCTTCCCCATCAAGTTCTACCTCGTCTGCATGATCTTCATCCTGCTCGACGTGGACGCGGCCTTCCTCTACCCGTGGGCGCTGATCGTGCGCGACCTGGGCCTGTTCGGCTTCGTGGAGATGATGATCTTCGTGTTCCTGCTCGGCACCGGCTTCGTGTACGCCTGGAAGCAGGGCGCGCTCGACTGGTAACGATGGAGTTCACTCCCGAGAACAAGGCGCGCTTCGACGCGCTGGTGAAACAGTACCCGGTGAAGCGCTCGGCCCTGCTGCCGGCGCTGCACCTCATCCAGGACCAGGAAGGCTGGCTGAGCGGCCCCGCCATCGAATACGCGGCCTCCCTGTTCGACCTGACGCCGGCCCAGGTGCACGACACGGCCAGCTACTACACGATGTACCGGCTGCGGCCGGAGGGGAAGCGGCACCTCGAGTTCTGCACCAACCTCTCCTGCGCGCTCTTCGGCGCCGACGAGCTGATCGCCGGCGCCTGCCGGAAGCTGGGCATCGAGGAGGGCGGGACCAGCGCGGACGGGAGCACCACCGTGCACCGCGTGGAGTGCCTGGCCGCCTGCGGGGGCGGGCCGGCCGTGCAGGTGGACGGCGAGTGGGTCGAAAACGTGAAGCTGTCCGAGCTCGACGCGCTGCTCGACGGCTCGCTCACGCACCGCCCCTTCCAGTGGCCGCCCAGCCCGGGCGAGACCGTCCTCCTGCGCAACGTGTGGAAGGAGAACTCGGCCTCCATCGACGTCTACATGCAGGGCGGCGGCTACTCCACGCTCCAGAAGAACCTGCAGATCCCGCGCGAGCAGATCGTGGAGACGCTCAAGAAGTCGAGCCTGCGCGGCCGGGGCGGGGCCGGCTTCCCCACCGGCATGAAGTGGGGCTTCCTGCCCAAGGACAACCCCAAGCCGCGCTACCTGTGCGTGAACGCCGACGAGAGCGAGCCCGGCACCTACAAGGACCGCCTGCTCATCGAAAACGACCCCCACCAGCTGGTGGAGGCCACCATCGTGGCCTCGCACGGCATCGGCTGCGAGCGGGCGTTCATCTACGTGCGCGGCGAGTTCCACGCCGGCATCCGCATCCTGCAGAAGGCGGTGGACGAGGCCTACGCCAAGGGTTTCGCCGGGCAGGACATCCTGGGCACGGGCGTCAACGTCGAGGTGGTGGTGCACGGCGGGGCCGGGGCCTACGAGTGCGGCGAGGAGACGGCGCTGCTGGAGAGCCTGGAGGGCAAGCGCGGCCAGCCGCGCCTGCGGCCGCCCTTCCCGGCCGTGGTGGGCCTCTACGGCTGCCCGACCATCGTCAACAACGTGGAGACCATCTGCTGCGTGCCCCTGGTGCTCGACAGGGGCCCCGAGTGGTTCAACGCCCAGGGCAACGAGAAGAACGGCGGGCCCAAGCTCTACTGCGTGAGCGGCCACGTGGCCCGGCCCGGCACCTACGAGTCGGGCATGGGCAAGATCACGCTGCGCCAGCTCATCCACGACCCCGGCTACGGGGGCGGCATCGCCGGCGGCCGCAAGCTGAAGGCGGTGGTGCCCGGCGGCTCGTCCACGCCCGTGCTCACCGCGGACGAGATCGACGTGCCCATGGACTTCGACAGCCTGGCCAAGGCGGGCAGCATGCTGGGCTCGGCCGGCACCATCGTGATGGACGACACCGTCTGCATGGTGTGGATGGCCCAGAAGCTGACCTACTTCTACAAACACGAGTCCTGCGGCAAGTGTTCGCCCTGCCGCGAGGGCACGGGCTGGATGCTGCGCATCCTGAACGGCATCGAGGAAGGCCGCGGCACCGAAAGGGACCTCGACCTCCTCTTCGGCGTGTGCGACTCCATCGCCGGCAAGACGCTCTGCCCGTTCGGCGACGCCGCCGTGGCCCCGCCCCAGTCCACGCTGAAGAAGTTCCGGGCCGAATACGAGTACCACGTGCGCGAGAAGAGGTGCTGGAAGCAGGTGGCCTCCACGTTCGAGGAGGCGCAGGCACTCTCCGGGCAGGCCGTCGCTCGGTGACACCATGACGCCCCTGCAGCAGGAGCTGCTCATCGCGCTGGTCAAGGTCGTGGTGATCTTCGGCGCCCTGCTGACGCTCTTCTCGCTGATGACCTACCTGGAGCGGCGCCTGCTGGCCTTCATGCAGTTCCGGCTGGGCCCCAACCGCACGGGCCCGCTGGGCCTCCTGCAGCCGCTGGCCGACGGGGTGAAGCTCTTCTTCAAGGAGGAGCTCGTCCCCGAGGGCGCCAACAAGTGGCTCTTCATCGCCGCCCCCGCGGTGGCCGTGGTGACCGCCTTCCTCTCCATGGCCGTGGTGCCCTGGGGCGGCCCGGTGACGATCGGCGGGCGCGACATCCTGCTCCAGATCGCCGATCTGGACGTGGGCATCCTCTACATCTTTGCCATCAGCTCCCTGGGCGTGTACGGGATCGTGCTGGCCGGCTGGTCCTCCAACAACAAGTACACGCTCATGGGCGGCCTGCGCTCCGCGGCCCAGATGTTCTCCTACGAGCTGGCCCTGGGCCTCTCGTGGGTGGGCGTCATCATGATCGCCTCCTCCTTCCGCGTGGCCGACATCGTGGAATCACAGAGGGGAGACTGGGGGCTCCTGCACTGGAACTTCCTGCGCCAGTTCGTGGGCTTCGTGGTCTACGTGATCGCGGCCACGGCCGAGGTGAACCGCACGCCCTTCGACCTGGCCGAGGCGGAGACGGAGCTGGTGGCCGGCTTCCACACCGAATATTCGTCCATGCGCTTCGCGCTGCTGCAGATGGCGGAGTACGTGAACATGATCACCGTCTGCGCCATCGGGGCCAGCGTCTTCTTCGGCGGCTGGCTGGCCCCGCTGCCCGCGCTGCAGGTGGTCTTCGGCGTGGACATCGGGCTCCTGTGGTTCCTGCTCAAGCTGGCCGCCGGCCTCTTCTTCTTCGTGTGGCTGCGGGGCACGCTGCCCCGCGTGCGCTACGACCAGCTCATGCACTTCGGCTGGAAGGTGCTGGTTCCGGTGGGCATGCTCAACATCGTGGGCACGGCGGCCTGGTACGCCTTCTTCGCATGAGCGCGCTGGACATCGTCCTCTTCTACTTCTTCGCCACCATCGCCCTGGGCGCGGCGCTGGTGGTGGTGGGCCAGCGCAACCCGACCTACAGCGCCTTCGCCCTCATCGTGAGCATCGCCTCCCTCTCCGCCATCTTCGGCCTGCTGGGCTCGCCCTTCATCGCCGTGCTGCAGGTGGTGGTGTACGCGGGCGCCATCATGGTGCTGTTCGTCTTCGTGCTCATGCTCCTGAACGTGCGCGAGGAGCAGAAGTCCGAGGGCAGGGGCACCAGCCCCGCCTTCAAGGCCGCCGCGCTGGGCCTGGGCGGCCTGCTGGCGGTGCAGATCCTGGTCGTGCTGCTGCGGGCCACGCGCGAGGGCCCGGCCTGGGCCGCCCACTTCGACGCCTCCGCGCGCCAGGTGGCGCGGCGGCTGTTCTCGGCCGAATACGTGTACGTCTTCGAGGCCACGTCCATCCTGATCGTGGCCGCGCTGGTGGGCTCGCTGGCCCTGGCCCGCGGGGGCACGAGCACCCGCGACAAGGCCGCCCCTCCGGCCGGCAAGAGCGAGTGAGGGCCTGATGCATCCCGAGCTGGTGCGCCACGCGCTGATCCTGAGCCTGCTCCTCTTCGTGGTGGGGACGGTGGGCGTGTTCCTGCGCCGCAACATCATCACCGTGTTCATGTGCGTGGAGCTGATGCTGAACGCGGTGAACCTGTCTTTCGTGGCCTTCAGCCGCTCCCTGGGCACGCTCGACGCGCAGGTGCTGGTCTTCTTCGTGCTGACGGTGGCGGCGGCCGAGGCGGCGGTGGGCCTGGCCATCATCATCGCCCTCCACCGCCACAAGGACACGCTCGACATCGACGCGTTTTCGGTGCTCAAGTGGTGAGGGACGGGGGCGGGCGGCGATGATCCAGGACAAGCTGCTCTCGATCCTGCCCTTCTTCGTGCTCCTGCTGCCGCTGGGCGGCTTCGCCTGCCTGTGCCTGCTGGGCGACCGCTTCCGCCGCGACAAGGAGGAGAGGGGCGCCACCTTCCTGGCCTGCGCCACGGTGTTCGTCTCCTTCGTGCTCACGGCCTGGGGCGCCGTCCACTTCCACACCCTGCAGAAGCAGATGGGCCGCGACACCCAGGCCCACCGCGAGAAGCTGACCGCCCTGGGCGTGGAGCCCGACCAGCGCGAGGCGCTGCTGGAGGAGCTCCAGGAGCCGCTGTACCTGAACCCGCACTTCTCGGTGCCCACCGGCACCGTGCCCGGCGTGCTGGGCATGCCCATCCCCACCACCGACAACGCGGAGCCGGTGGACTGGATCAGCGTGGGCGACGTCCACGTGCCGCTGGCCCTGCTCATCGACCCCCTGTCGCTGACGCTGATGCTGGTGATCACGGGCGTGGGCTTCCTGATCCACCTCTACTCGCTCGGCTACATGGAGCACGACGAGGAGCGGGTCCGCTACTTCTCCTACCTGAACCTCTTCACCTTCTTCATGCTGCTGCTGGTCATGGGGTCCAGCCTGCCGCTGATGTTCGTGGGCTGGGAAGGGGTGGGCCTGTGCTCCTACCTGCTCATCGGCTTCTGGTACAAGAAGAAGAGCGCGTCCGACGCGGGCAAGAAGGCGTTCATCGTCAACCGCATCGGCGACGCCGGCCTGATCCTGGGCATGATCCTGGCCCTGCACACGCTGGGCTCCATGGACCTGATGGAGATCGGCCGGACGGCCCTGGGCATGGCCCGGGAGCCGGCCGGGCAGGCGGGCGCGCTCACCGCCATCTGCCTGCTCCTGTTCGTGGGCGCCTGCGGCAAGAGCGCGCAGATCCCGCTGCACGTGTGGCTGCCCGACGCCATGGAGGGCCCCACGCCGGTGTCGGCCCTCATCCACGCCGCCACCATGGTCACGGCCGGCGTGTACATGGTCGCCCGCCTGGCCCCCCTCTACTCGAAGTCGGAGACGGCCATGACGGTGGTGGCCGTGGTGGGGACGCTGACCGCCTTCGTGGCCGCCACCATCGCCATCGTGCAGACCGACATCAAGAAGGTCCTGGCCTACTCCACGGTCAGCCAGCTCGGCTTCATGTTCCTGGCCCTGGGCGTAGGCGTCTTCGGCGCCGGCGTCTTCCACCTCTTCACGCACGCCTTCTTCAAGGCCCTGCTCTTCCTGGGCTCCGGCTCCGTGATCCACGCCCTCTCGGGCGAGCAGGACCTGCGCAGGATGGGCGGCCTGCGGACCAGGATCCCGTGGACGTTCTGGACGTTCGCCCTCGGCACGGCGGCCATCGCGGGCATCCCGCTGCTCTCCGGCTTCTACAGCAAGGACGAGATCCTGGCCGGCGCCCTGGCCGGGCACCACCCCGTGCTCTTCACCGTGGCCTTCGCGACCGCCATGCTCACCTCGTTCTACATGGCCCGGCTGCTGGCGCTGGCCTTCTTCGGCGAGTACCGCGGGGGCGCGGACGCGCCGGGAGAGGCACACGGGGACGCACACGGGCACGGTGACGGGCACGGTCACGGTCCGGGGGGGATCCACGAGAGCCCGTGGGTCATGCTGCTGCCGCTGGTCATCCTGGCCGTGGGCGCGGTCGGGGCCGGCTGGCTCGACCTCCCCGGCTACGTGGGACCGACCCTCCGCGTGCACGCCGCACACGCGTCGCACTCGGAGTGGCTGCCGCTGGCCGCCGGGCTGGGCGCCATCCTGTCGACCGCCTTCGGACTGGCCCTCTACACGAGGCAGGCCGGCCTGCGCGAGAGGCTGGTCCAGGCCTTCCGCCCGCTCAGCGGCCTGCTGGAGGCCCGCTACTACTTCGACCAGGCCTACAACTGGTTCGCGCGCAAGGTGGTCGTGCAGGGCTCGGAGGCCGTGCTCTGGCACGGGCTCGACGCGGGCGTCATCGACGCCACCGTGATCGGCACCGCCACCACCGTGGACGGCGTCTCGCGCGGCGTGCGCAAGACGCAGTCGGGCCTGGTGCGCGGCTACGCGCTCCTGATCCTCGGCGGGACGGTGCTCCTGCTCGGCTACCTCCTGTGGATGTGATGAACCAGCACCTGCTCTCGATCCTCGTCTTCCTGCCCGTGCTGGGGGCGCTGGCCCTGGCCTTCACGCCCCGGGAGGCGGAACGGGCCCAGAAGACGATCGCGCTGGCCGTGGCCGTGTCCACCTTCCTCGTCTCCCTCCTGCTGCTGCGCGGCTTCGAGGCCGTGCCCGGGATGCAGTTCGAGTACACGCGGCCCTGGCTGCCCGCCTACGGCATCTCCTACCACCTGGGCATCGACGGCGTGAGCCTGTGGCTGGTGCTGCTCACCACCTTCCTCACCCCGGTGGCACTGCTCGGCTCCTGGACCTCGGTCACCAAGCGCGTGCGCGAGTTCAACCTCTTCATGCTGCTGCTGGAGGCGGGCATGGTGGGGGTGTTCGTGTCGCTCGACCTCTTCCTCTTCTACGTGTTCTGGGAGGCCATGCTGGTCCCGATGTACTTCCTCATCGGGATCTGGGGCTACGAGCGCCGCATCTACGCCGCCCTCAAGTTCTTCATCTACACCATGGCCGGCAGCATGTTGATGCTGGTGGCCTTCATCGTGCTGTACCGCGCGGCCGGGCTGAACACCTTCGACCTGCAGCAGCTCACGCGGGTGGCGCTCGATCCCCATCTGCAGATGTGGCTCTTCGGCGCCTTCGCGCTGGCCTTCGCCATCAAGGTGCCCATGTTCCCGTTCCACACCTGGCTGCCCGACGCCCACGTGGAGGCGCCCACGGCCGGCTCGGTGATCCTGGCCGGCGTGATGCTGAAGATGGGCGTGTACGGCTTCCTGCGCCTGGGCATCCCGCTCTTCCCGGTGGCGGCCATGCGCTTCGCGCCCTGGATCGGCCTGCTGGCCGTGATCGGCATCGTCTACGGCGCTCTCGTCTCCCTGGTGCAGCCCGACCTGAAGAAGCTGGTGGCCTACTCGTCGGTCTCCCACCTGGGCTTCGTGATGCTGGGCGTGGCCGCCTTCACCACCACGGGCGTGGTGGGAGCGGTCTACCAGTCGCTCAACCACGGCATCTCCACCGGCGCCCTCTTCCTCTGCGTGGGCATGTTGTCCGAGCGGAGGCACACGCGGCAGATCGACCAGTTCGGCGGGCTCAAGGCGGTGATGCCCTGGTTCTCCGCCCTGTTCCTGTTCGTGTGCCTGTCCTCCCTGGCCGTGCCCGGCTTCAACGGCTTCGTGGGCGAGTTCCTCATCCTGCTCGGCACCTGGGGCTTCCGGCCCTGGATGTCGGTGGTGTCCGTCCTGGGCGTGGTGCTGGCCTCCGGCTACATCCTCTGGATGGTGCAGCGCGTGCTCTACGGCGAGATCACGCACGAGGAGAACCGGACGCTGCGCGACCTGAGCGTGCGGGAGGCGGTGGTGCTGGTGCCGCTGTGCGCGCTGGCCCTCTTCATGGGCGTGGCCAGCCCGCTCTTCACGCGCACCATCGAGCCCACGGTGGCGGCGCTGGTGCACGACGTCCACGCGCGCGCCGGCGGGCCGCCGCCGCCGCTGGTCACCGGGGCCGTGCGGTGAGCTCCGAGCTGCGGCCGTTCATCCCCGCCCTCGTCGTGGCCCTCACCGGCATGGCCGTGCTCCTGGCCACCGCCTTCGGCGGCCGCGAGAAGACGGCCGGGGCCGCCGCCTCCCTTTCGGTGGCCGGGCTGCTGGCCGCGCTCGTCTCGGTGGCCCTGCTGGCCGGCGGGCGCGGCGCCGGGGTCGCCGTGGGGGGCGTGTACGCCGCCGACGCCTTTTCGCTCTTCTTCCACGCCCTCCTGCTGGGCATCGCCCTGGTGGTGGTGCTGCTCTCGCCCGGCTACCTGCGGGCCGTCCGCCTGCCGGCCGGCGAGTACTACGCGCTGCTCCTGTTCTGCGTGGTGGGCATGCTGGGCCTGGTCTCCTGCCGGGAGCTGGTCTCCCTCTTCGTGGCCCTGGAGATCATGTCGGTCGCGCTCTACGCCCTGGCCGGGCTGGACCGCGAGCGGCCGGAGAGCCAGGAGTCGGCCATGAAGTACTTCATCACCGGCGCCTTCTCGTCCTCCTTCCTTCTCTACGGCATTGCGCTCCTCTACGGCGTGAGCGGCAGCACCCTCATGGACAACATCGCCCGCGCCGTCTCGGCCCGCACCGAGGGCGAGGCGGCCCTGCTGCCGCTGCTGGGCGTGGGCCTGCTGCTGGTGGGCTTCGGCTTCAAGGTGGCCAGCGTTCCCTTCCACATGTGGGCGCCCGACGTGTACGAGGGCGCGCCCACCACCATCAGCGCGCTCATGGCGGCGGGGGTGAAGGCGGCCGCCTTCGGCGGCCTGGTGCGCGTGCTGCTGCAGGCCGTGCCCGCGTTGGCCGTCAACTGGCGGCCGGCGGTGGCCGTGCTGGCGCTGTTCACCATGGTGGTGGGCAACCTGGGCGCGCTGGCCCAGAGCAACGTGAAGCGCATGCTGGCCTTCTCGTCGGTGGCCCACGCCGGCTACCTGATGACCGCCCTGGTGGCCGCGCCGGGGCCCGGCTCCGAGGCCATCCTCTTCTACCTGGTGGGCTATGCGGCCGTGAACCTGGGCGGCTTCGGGGCCATCGCCGCCCTGGCCCGCGACGGCCGCGAGCCGCTGTCGCTGACCGACCTGGCCGGCCTCTCCCAGCGCCGGCCGCTGCTGGCCGCGACCGTCACCATCTACCTCATCTCGCTGGCCGGGGTCCCGGTCTCGGCCGGCTTCGTGGGCAAGTTCTACCTCTTCAGCGCGGCCGTGAACGCGGGCTGGGTCTGGCTGGCCGTGGTGGGCGTGCTGGCCAGCGTGGTCTCCGCCTACTACTACCTGCGCGTGGTGGTGGCGATGTACATGCGCGAGCCGGTGGGCGAAGACACCTGGGGCCCGGTGGGCGCGCTGGCCGCCGCGGGCCTGGCCGTGTCGGTGGCGGTCGTGATCACGCTGGGCGTGTACCCCGCCCCCGTGCTCGACTGGGCGCGGGCCGCGCTCCACTCGCTCCTCTAGGGCGCGCTTCGCGCGCTTCTTCTACGGACGGTCACGTTCACGGGCCACGTTCACGGGTCACGTTCCCGGGTCACGTTCACGGGGCACGTTCACGGGCACGTGCACGTGCACGCCTCCGTGAA